>Ga0214542_1002785_pt1 | contig 35953 bp, 17 predicted proteins | sample CNSS1metaG_FD_160096 | JGI IMG/M metagenome (GOLD analysis project Ga0214542, IMG submission 160096) | Root nodule microbial communities from cowpea collected in UCLA plant growth center, Los Angeles, California, USA - CNSS1 | ecosystem: Host-associated > Plants > Roots > Nodule | place: USA...
TCTTATATATTCTCTAAAAAAAAAATATATATATATATATATATATATATATATATATATATATATATATATATATATATATATAATTAAATTAAAAGTTGGGGAGGCTCCCTTAGTCCAAAGCAAGGTCCGCCAATTACACCATGAAGTGGATTCAAATATGGAATGTCATATTTGTTTCATTGCTAAACTTTAAAAATTGAACTTGCTGTGAATCTATCTTTAATTAGTAATGCTTTGTGTACAATTCTATCTTTAATTATTATAAATGTACGGTCATTTATACGTGAGAATGAGTCGTTCTTTAAATAACACAAGTTCATTTAGACTAGAAATCATGACACTTATTAAAGATTATTTTTATTAAAGGTTTTACTTCAATTTCATGCTTACATGATTATGACTCCAACTAAATTGGAAGGCTACTGAAGAATAAATTTAATCAACCGAAATAATAGTTAAAATGTTTGAATATTTTCAAAATAGAAGAAAATGGCTTATACAACATTTTAAAATATTTAATATTATTTCCAATAAAATTGTTAAGGTGTTAAAAACAAAAAAAAAAAATTGATTATAATTTTTTGGTGATTTTAATAATTAAAAAAAGAATAAATTTCATCATCGTATTTTTCGTAGTGACTGGTGCATATCCAAGAGCACAATATTTTTATCTGTTTTCCTATAATGCATAAGTAAATATGTGGAAACATCGATGGTCAGCATATATTTCTTTTGAAAGATATATTCACCGGTGTAAATTTTTTATGCAGGCAAAATATATATATATATATATATATATATATATATATATATATATATATATATATATATATATATTCACTTAGTTCTTTAATCATTCAATTTATTCTAATTTTATCCTTCTGTGAATTCTTTATGTAGGTAAGATAAAAATATATTTAAAAATTGAAGTGTTTCTTTTGGTGAATAAAAAGAGTCAAACTTTTACTTCCTATTTGCTATTTAGTTAAAAAATGATAGGAATTTAAGTGAGTCTAAGTCTCATATTGAGTAAAATTGAGAAAGTTGAGCATCATATAAGGATGAAAACCTATAAACTCATTGCTTTAAAATTTTGGATTAGAGATGGTGTCAATTCCTTATATGAAGATTGAGCTCATTAGTATTGTGTTTTTCTAGTGATCTTCTCTCGAAAAATCCAACACAGTTTTCAATCTGCAAGAGTCTTTTCTTGTCTCATGATTAGTTAATATTCATAGGACAACATTTAAAGTAATCAATCAAAAAGGAATTCAAAATACTTCCATATAACTATAATTTGATATCCAATTATATTTTTGGATTTTATTCATATATTTGTTTAATAATATCTTCAATTATCCTTTGCGTTTATAAATAGATCTTCAATCAGAATATCTTTAAAATTTGTAAATCTTTACTAGGTAGTCTTGCTTGTATGATATTCTCCTTATTGACCTTATCATTCATTTCAACATTCAAATTTCATTGATCAATTTGTAATTGATCTTAATCACCTCGGGATTGGATAGATTTCTTTCACGCCATTTTTAGCTTCATTTGTTTGATCAATTTTGTTCAGTACTTTGACTCTTTACTCGTCTACTCATCCTTCCATTAGGTCCTCTAAATGAGGTACTCATCTAATAGGTGTTTCATCATTTTGCTTCATGAGTTGACTTGATTCATCTCACAAATACTCGTCTAGTACCTTTTATGTGCTTTTGCATTGACTCGCCAAAAGCATTATATTGGCTTCTGACTCTTCTAATGCTTCTTACCTTTGCTTGTTTACTTCTTGTTTTTACTCGTCTACTCCTTTGTAGAGGTCTAGTGCTATACTAGCTTAAGTTTACTCATTTGATCAATGTAGCCATTTATTAATTTTTCTTTACATTGTTGAGTCGTTTGGCCTTTTTGTTTTGACCTATAGTCTTGATTCGTCTAACACATTCAACCAACTTAAGTCATCTAAAAATTGTGTAGAACTATAGTTGAATGATAGCTTGATCACCTGATCCAACCTTCAACTGGTCTAACTTGTGCTTTCAACTGAGCTCGTCTAAGCCTTGTTTTTTCATAATTTGCTTCTTTTTTAAACCCCTAACATGTTCTTTGTTGTCTTGTGTAAGATCTGGGAAAAATTATACTAAAGGAAAATACATGATAAAAACTAATGACTTGATTAATATTGTTGATTTATTTAATTTAATTAGGTTATTAAATTATAAAATATGAAATAATTATTATTTGAGTGATGTAAGTTATTCTTGTATTTATTTTAGATTTAAATATTATATTTAATGTTGCAGATTATACTTAAATGGTGCAAAATATAACGTGCAAAAGGTATATGGTTTTGTGGTTATGCTTATGTATTGACCTAATTGGGTGCATGGATTCGATTCCGGTTAACATAGTAAAAGGGTTTGCGTTTTGTTTTTTTAATTAATTATGGTGGATGGACCATATAAGTTTATATTTTATTCGTGCACAAGATATATTGAGAAATCATCTGGTATAGTGGTTGATCTATGTTTATGGTATGGCGTTGTGTGCGAGTTTGAACTCTGCCGGGCTCATAATGTGCAATGCTACATTTGTTTTTCTCACTCCTTAAAGTTGTGGGGCCACGAAACTCTTTCAATTCATTTTCTCTCTCCTTATTCACGTTGCAATGGTGCAGGGCAGGGATTGTTTACATTGCTGCATGCTAATTTTCAATCTTCTTTGCTTTGTAGAAACTTGCTGCCACAATCTTTAAAAAATAAAAACAGACAATCATTTGATTTTGGTTTATTTTTAGTTTTTTGAAAATCTTAAAAAGATTTAATTTTAAAATATTAATAGAAAAGATTAGAGATGTTAATTATAGACAAAAAGATAAGATTTTAGAAAATGAAACAAAACACTTTGGGGTTTTGAGAGGGAGAAAAGGAGAGTTGGAGAAACATGAAGAGTGAAAGAGAATGCTACGGGAATGAAGGAATGCGTAGCAAAGAGACTATTAGGCAGGGGAAGCTTTACCTTTCTTCTCTTTATTTTGTTTGCTTATGAATGAAACTTGAAAAGTATGTATGTGTAGTGTAGGGGAAGTCAACCTTGTTTTCTTCTCTTGTTTTCTTGTTGTTTGTTTGATGAATGAAGCTTGAAAAGCATGCATGTGTAGTATAGAGGAAGCTGGTATGTTTTATGTTTTAAGCATCTGTCTTTGATATTTGGGTGACATGCGTTGATGGTTAGGAGTGCAGAGTTCCTTTCGATAGTATAAGATTTTATCATCATGTTGGAGTTTTCATGGTGCTACTTTCACTCACAAATTGATTGGCCATGCATTTAATGGGTCAAAACCCTTATTCATTGATGGGATGTATAGCATTGATGTGGAACCCATGCTTTTTTTAAAGATGCAGATTCTTTTGCATGGTATTAGAGTTCCGGTGCAGCCATCTTTCTTGTTCTTTTTCTTGTTTTGACAAAAGTAGATTAACATGCAAGTGAGTGGGATCATGTTTACGTAGGTACGTTGGGTGGATTGCACACACTCTTTTCTTTCTCCATCTTGTGGGTTCTCTTCTCTATGTTGCCATTCCTTGTTTCTAGATCAATGCAAATGGGTGCAACTTCATGATAACTGGGCACTATTTCACGTTAATTGGGTACACGGTTTTGGGTTGCATTCTTTTTCCTATCCTACTTGAGAGTGCATACCATAGGGCCACATTTGCATTCCTTTTCTTATTCTTTTATAACCTTTGTGAAAGTGACCATGTAATTTGTTTCCATTCATGCTCCTTTCGTGCAAACCTCACCTAAATTATTGTTTCACTCTTTTAGACTTTTATTGGTGTTTTGAGTGGGAAGTTTACTTTTCTCTTAATGACTTTGTTTCTGCAGTTTTCTTTTTCTCACCACAGAATCATGTTTTTGAAACAACACCATGACATTAATTCTTTCTCTATCACATATCTACTTTGTTTTATTGGTGGAGGGTTCATGTGTGGGCATAAGCCAAACTAGCTTAAGATTTAGGAAACTTTTAGCTTTGATGGGCTGTATACGTTAGGGGTAGCAAGGTTTGTTTTGGTTTTATTAAAGGGTCACAGTTTCTTATATTTTTGGATTGTGTGGTTGGTGCATGGGTGGGTTCACATGTTTTGGTTCTTTTTCGTTAAGTTTTGGGCTGCTTCCATGCTATACATGCAAAGTTTTATTCTCTTTCTTCCTTTCTTAGCTCCTTCACGTAAATGCATGTGTATTTGTGGGAAGTACATGGCTTGCATTTATCTTGTTTCTCTTTCATCACATGTGATTTGCTTTCATTCTCCTCTTTTCTATGTTGTGTGTAGACCATGATTTAAATGAGTTGCTTTATATTTATAAATTGGGTAATGCATGGGTGGGATCCACATGTAAATAGAATTTCTCTTTCTTCCTTATGTTTTTCTCTTTCACGTAAATATGAGTATAGTGAATGTTTTAGTGGTGCATGGGGTTTGCATATTAACTTGTGTATTCTTTCATAAACTTTTGGTTCTCTTTAAATTCTCATATTTTTGGTTGGTACTTTTCATTTGGTTTTACTAGTTATTTATGTGTTAATGTGTTGATGGGATATTATGAGATTGGTGGTTTTTCTTGGTTTGTATGGGTTGTGGTTTGAGGATAATTACTTGAGTATGATGTTATATTGTGTTTGAATTAATGTCACTCATTGGGTTCATCGTATAAATATGTTATTTGATAAGTTGATGGGTTTATGTTATGAAACTATTACTATGCATGATGGGGTGGTGTGTTGTTGGCAATTGGTAATTCTCACATGTTGTATGTTGGAAGTGTTTTCCTTGCTTGAAGAACTCTTGGTGGAATTAAATGTTGTGTGAGGTTTTCCGTACCTAGGAACCCAGTGAAGACTCTTTCGCTTGTGTGAAGTAGTGGAAAGGGGTCCTCTTCGCATGTGTGAAGCAGTGGTAGAGGATTGGTTCGAGTATTGTACCCTCTCGCCTGTGTGAAGCACTAGGGAGGGGGAAAGATGTTTTCACCTTATTTCGGCTCGTTGCAAGTATAGTGCCCGATGTGCGATGCATCGACATTGTACTCATAATTCCTTGAGGAATAAGGGAGACAGTCTGGCTGCGTTAAATAGGACACATCGAACCATCTGTTCTAGGAAACTAGATGTTGTTGTGGGGTGAGAGGCCGCGAAAAACCAAAGTTTGATTATAATCACTGTATTTGAAGAATTGAGATGAATGTGATGTTATGCTTGGTTTGGCAAAGTTAAGTATTACTGGACATGTTTTATTTGGCATTTCGATTAAGTGTTACTTGAATGCAAAGTTGAGTATTATTAGACATGTTTTATTTATGAATTTCTTTTATGAATATCATTGTTTATGGTTAGCTTATCCCTATTTGTTTGTTTGTGTTTGTTGTATGTGCGATGATCGTATAACGTGTGTGTTATACGAAGAGCATATTATAACGCAGATGCTTTTGGCATGGAGTAGATCAACGAGAAACTGGGGTGAAATCGAGAGATTTTATAATTTATTTAGTTGTTTTAAATCATATATTAAAATATATGTAATTTTCTTTTGTTCGCAAATATTATTGGAAGATTTTGACAAAGTGACGAGTTGAGCTATATAATTTAAATTAAATTAAAAGATTTTATTAGTACATCACAATGATAATTCTTTTTCCGCTAAACATAAAAAAATTTTAACGTTCTGTGACATCCCAAAATTTGAGGTGTTACATCTTGCACTTGGCTTAAACTCATTAAACGTACATTGATTTCATCGAACACACATACACACCCAAGTGCACAAACACACACGCGCACACGCACCCACACACACATACACATACGCCTGTGCACATGCACGCACACACACACATACCCTAGTGCACAAACACACACACACATACGCACACACACACACACACACACACTAACACACACGACCACAGACATGCACGTACACGCACATGCACACACCTACACACGCGCAACTCACACACACGCATAGACACACACCCACGAGCACAAACATACCCACAACCCCCCTAGACACACACACTTACTTGTTGACATGTGAACATGTGAAGCCTGGGTGGTGTGTCTCATGAAGATTTGATGAAGTTTTGTTAAACTACTTGGAACCATTGCTTTGGAATCATGCATATACTGATGAAGTTATGGAGATTTGATGACATTCATGTTGAACAAGCCTTGGACGCGTGCCCTCCACATGGATAAATCATTAGGAGAAAATACTTGGTGTTTATAATTCACATTGTAGACCTTGTAGTATTAGTTAGATGTATTTGGTCTTTATTGTGTTTTTCAATCTATTGAAATATTTTTCAAAAGGTTAAAATATGCCTTTTAATCTGTTAAATGGGTTTTCAACAGGTTAAAAGGTTAGTTGTAGTAGTCTTAAACTGTGACTTATTGAATCAGTTTATTTATTTTTTAATTGACTGATTTCACTTAAGTCAAGTGAAATCAACCGATTGATTTGGAAATGAAGCTGTTGAATTTCTTAACAATTTGACTATAAGTGCCATGATTTTTGAAAGAGAGGTAACAAGACCATTTTTTAGCGCGAAACTATTCTGGAAAACATGTGTATTCTCTCTATTTCGTGATCATTCAGACTACAATTGTTGAAGATTGATCTTGGATAAATTCTTGGAACTTTGGCTTGTATTTGAAGCTTGGAGAAGGTGTTTGTGGTAGGCAGGGTTGTGCTACCACTGAGGTTTGATCTTTCTCAAACTGTGTATGTGTGCTTGGTTGTTTTCCAAGTCTACAAGAGGGGCCTTGTTGTGCTAGTGTGAGTGGTCATTGTGAGAACCCCAACTAGAGTTTGTTTGCTTCATGGGTACTTCCACTTCTTGTTATTTACCAACTGTCGTGGGAAATGCCATGAAGTGGACCATAACTCTAGTTACCTTGATCTTTAGGTATTAGGGAACGATCCTTGTGAGCACATATACTTTGCCATAGAACTTTATCAAGCCTATGTTAAATTAAGGCACAAAAGGGAGACTATTTGCGTCATTTACCCTCACATTTCCTTGTATATAATAATAAATTATTCATAATCACAACATTATAAAAAAAAAAGGGAAAAGGCCTCCTTAGGCATAAGCATATATTTCATTGGCATATCATGTCAATAAGTGTCCAGCAAGGCACAACCATGCATTGCATTCTCATTCTATGGTCATTCACGGTACCCTATCCATAGCTTCAAACACATAGCATGCATATGCATAATTAAAAAAAATCTAAATAGTTTGCATTGCAATAAATTCAACTTGTTTCCCATTTTCTTATCACTAAATTCTTGGAATCTATCTTATGAAAAATAAGAAAATAATAAAACATTCTTTGGTCAAATCAGTGGATTGAATAAATAAATAAAATTATGTTTGTTATCATTTCTTTTGAAACATCCATCTAGTGTTGCATACATGAAATTGCTCAAATCCATCTCTCTTTCCATCTCTCTTCCACTCTAAACCTTGTTTTCATTTCCATGGAGGATTATCAAAAAGGGACACACACCTTAAAATGATTACAAGAAACTCTTTGAACATAAGAAAAAAAACAAAAAAAATGAAGAATAATCAGCTAGGCTGAAAACTCTAATGATAGTCTAGGCAAAAATAAGACAAAAAAAGTGAAAAAAAAAACAAAACAAGAGACATCCTGCCACATGAACTAGATTATTTCCCTCTGAATTAAAGTTTTTTTTGAGAAAAACAACCATGATTTGAAATTATGTGTCGCCATGTTTCTTTATCCAAAAAAAAAAACAAAAGTAATTATCCTTTGCTACCCAATTTGAGCCTTCCAAAAATATTTCTTTCAAATTACCCTAAACAACAATCACCTCACACTAAGGGTTGATATAATGTTTGCATTTGTTTCATCCAAATGGTAGTTCACCAATACAAAAATATCAAAAAAATATCAAGAAAAGCAAAAGAGAAGCAAAAGGTGAACAAGAAGAAGTCAAACAAATTTTAAATGAAACATTATTCAAATATCTTTGTTCCAAACAACCCTCACATCACTTTTTAGCCTTTACTATCATTTACTTCCATACTCCTAGCCTTGGCCATGATACAAGCCTAATAAAGTTCACACAGATCAAAGATTGGTTGTTATCTTTCGAAAGTTTTAATTTAGAGAAACATTTTTATTTGCTAATAGGTTTGTTCTAAAAAACTTATAAAAAAAAAGGATTGAAAAAGTGTGTTCAGAGATTTTTCTTTTAAACACTGGGGTAGTTTATGTTTGGTTGACATGTTTTCAAAGCTCCAAAATCAGCACGGGCAATCAAGCAATCTGGTTAAAATTGGGTTGTCCCCTTTCAATTCATTCTTCTTGAAATTCCATTTTTGCTCATACAGTATCCTCCGCTTTAAGCCTAAACCTTGACCAACCTTAACATAGTCCACCTTTATCAATCCAACACCCAAACTATGGTAGTCACATTGTTTGTATTTCATATATTCCCATCATTCAATCTGAATCGGGACATTTATTTACATCAAAGACTGTGATAACATTAGGGGCAACTTGTGAAGACCTCATTATTTTTCAATTTCCTCAATTGGGAAAAGCCAAACACTCTTTTGTACCCTAAGACCATCCTAGGCTCTCACACGAAGGGCAAACTTTTGAAGTCCCCATCATTTTCTTCATACCATCAATAACAAGGGAAAGCCCAAACAAATTTTGTGAATTGGGGCAACTCCCTGGTTAATCTTCATCACCTCATCCAAGCCTTTTCAAGCCCTTGGCAGTTTCATTGATGTCATTCAAATAGTGTTTCAAAAGAAGTTATTAAAAAAAAAGTGTTCGGTAATAAACTGATTAGACCAAAGAAATGATTTGGAAAAGTAAAGAAAAAAAAATTCAAAGTAGAATGATTCCATGAATTCGAAATAATAATGAAATGGGGATCAATTCAAATTTGTTTTCAAAAAAATACAAAAGGAAAATTCATACATTTCATGCATCATACCAAGTCATTCATACATGCATTGATTATATCAACTTTAGAAATAAGCAACTACATGGTCAACTTAAACTTCTTGGGAGTCCACATTCAAGCCCAATTTCCACACTGGCCCTTAAACCTAGTTTTTTCTGGCCTCAAGCCCAGTTTTTTCTAGCCTCTAAGCCTAGTTTTCCTTACTCTCAAATTAAAATAAAGGAAAAATGAAAAATGAAAAAGAGCAAATCACACTTATGCATCTATGCATCCATGTATGCATATCATATAATTTCAAAAAGAAAATCATAACATGTCATGCATCATCAAATCATGTCATCCATCATACTCCACACAATCATTGAAAATCATTTCAAAAAAATAAAATAAAGAAATTTGAAAAAAAACTCAACAATGAAAATTTTTGTGTGTAAGTCTCACAAATGTTAAGCATTCACGCGGTGTTTGTCGACACTTCAAGAGCAAAATTCAGATTCTCCTTTTATACATCAAGACCCTTTGCGAGGAAATGGTCGTTGATTCCCTTATGTTTACATCATGACCCTCTATAAGACAATGGTCATTGATTTCCTTATATTCACTTCAAGACTCTCTACGAGGCAATGATCATTATTTTTTTATCTCTACAGCAATACCCTCTACAAGGAATTAATTATTGATTTCCTTATGTTTACATCAAGGCCCTCTGCGACGCAATGGTCATTGATTTCCTTATGTTCACATTAAGACCCTCTACGAGGCAAAGGTTATTGATTTCCTTATGTTTATATTAAGACCCTCTACGAGGCAATGGTCATTGATTTCCTTATGTTTACATCAAGACCCTCTACGAAGCAATGGTTATTTATTTCCTTATATTCACATCAAGACCATCTGCAAGGCAATGGTCATTGATTTCTTTGTCATATCGAGGCCCTCTGCGATGCAATGGTCATCGATTTTTTTACATCAAGGCCCTCTACGAGGTCATGGTCATTGATTTCTTTCCTTTCGAGACCCTTTCCTCGGGATTGGTCTAATTTGTTTTTTTTTCAAAAAATCAGAAAAGAAAATAATAAGTTTGTCAGATCGAGACCCTCTCCATGGTAATGGTCACCGAATCTTTGGATATAGACCCTTTCATCGAGATTGGTCTAATATTTTTTTCAAAAAGTCAGATTTCCAAAAAGAATGTGGATTTTCAGACCAGGGCCCTTTACATGGTAATGGTCACCGAATCCTATGAATAGACCTTCTCCACGGGATTGGTCTAATATATTTTTTTTTCTTTTTTTTTCCAAAAAGTAAAAAAAAATGGTGTGTCGGATGGATACCCTCTTCTTGGTAATGGTCACCTAGTTCTTTTCTTTTAGATACAGACCATTTCCTCTGTAATGGTCAAGTTTGTCTTCCAATTTGTCTTCTTTTGAAACCCGAACGAAATTAGTGTTTTTATCTTTACTTATCTTTTATTACGATAATATAAAAAAGTCAATTTTTCATATTATCTAGTAAAATCTAAGTAAAGACGGGCGGTTGTCAACACACAATTTCGTCCGGGTGAATAAATTTATTTCAAAAAAACAATAAAAATAAAAAAATGTGAAACAAAATTTTCTTCAAAGATTTTCAAACTTTCATTTAAAAAAAAAAGAAAAAAAAGAGAGAGATGGAAAAAAGATAAAAAGGAAAAAAGAAGGAAGAAAGAAGGAAAAGCCCAATTTGTTATTAATTATCACACTCCTTTTTATGAGCCCAACAACTCAACATTATTTTCTACCCTTTGTTCCTAATAAAGAAATTAGTGATATAATTCTAATAATTAGAAACAATATCTCTTCAAATGGTAAAAATCAATATTACTAATACGGATTGATTTTGTGCTCTATTTTGTTAATGGTTAGAATCAATATTACAGATCTTGATTGATATTGTGCTCTGATTTGTTATGATTTGATTTCCAAAATGTGTTGTTATCATGACCAATTTCTTCCTTATATTGTTCATTACAATTAAGGCTAGGATTGCAATTTGTGACTATAAATAGGCAGTCTGTTCCATGAAAAGGGATCGAAAAAAAATATTCTCTACACTTCTCTAATTCTTCTCCATCACTACTCCCACTTACACACCTCCTTTTTTATCTCTCTTTCAAAACAAAAACAAAAACATATTGAAGGAGATAGAAAATCAAAAGAAAATATTTGCTACACTTCCTCTTTCTCTTCCATTACCACCCACACAAACACTCCTTTTTTTTTACCTTTGTTGGGAAAATGAGAGGATGAGATTGATATAAAAGAGAACATATATCGAAAATTTTGGAAGGTACGTCATTGCGAATTTTTAATTCTTTTGATTTATTTTCTTCATTTTTCATTATATATTTTTTAATCATAAACAAATATTTTTCTTCATTTCTTTTAGTGTCTGTCCAACCGCTCGTGCCGCGTGACACGAATTTTCAAATTTATTTTTCTAGGAAATATATCAAAAATAATATAAAGAACTAACTTGATTCTGCATTGCGAATGGAGATACGTAGGAGCGAGGATTAATCCTCGTTGGGCCAAAAAAACAAAAAAAAAAGTATTTTTGTTTCTTTTATAAATTCATTTATTATTATTTTTGCGTAAAATTAAATATTTTGAAAACCACATCCATTTGCATGTTTAATTAAAGGTACCGTCTTAGAATGAACGTTGTGAGGTGCTAATACCTTCTCCACGCACAACCGACTACCGGACCCAAAATCTGGTTTTTTGCAAACATTGTCTTATCTTGTTGGTTTTTTCATAGTTTTCCAAATCCAAACTTTTTTTTTTACAAATTTAGTTTTTGGTTCGTCATCCATCGCGATTTTGGTTGCAGCAATAATGAAGCAAACAAGATTTCTACATTAAACAATCGATTGAAAGGTTTAAACAATTGGCCAAGTGGTTGGAAAATAGAGTCAGTCAATTGGATAAAGAAATAGCTGATTTAAAAGTTGATTTTGAACATCTTAACATGATTTACAATAATTCAACTTGTTGCAGTGATAATCAGTTGATTGTAAAACCTTGTGAAAATTGCACCCTTTTGGAAACATGTGCAAGGTTCACAAGAAGAAAAGCAAACTTGGAGGTTATTCTTGGCTCTCAAAATTGTGTTTTTGGTAGGTCTGGAACAGGTTACAACTCTTTTAATAAAAAGAAAGTCAAGAAGTTTGCTCATTTCTTTTCCAATAATGCATCAAGTGATATTTCTTTGACAACTTGAAATTATTGTATGAGAAAAGGGCATATTTCTAAAATTTGCAAAGCTAGAAAATATGATGTACCTAAGGGCTTTATGAAATGGATCCTAAAAGGATTAAGAAAGGCTTAACCATGTTGGACCCAACCTATAAAAGGGTACCATGTAATGTATATTTGTTTTGCAGGTTATCAAAAGTGGAAAGAGAGACTTGTGGTACCTTGACCAACTTAGTGATAAAGGTTTTAAAGTTGTGTTTGAACCAAACCATTGCCATATCTATGATGGATCTGGTAGTATTGTATTGATAGGAAAAAGAGTCAACAATACATACTTGCTTGATTTGCATCATACATCATTCAACATATACATTGCTTGCTTAGAAAAAAAGTATTTTTCTAGGCTATGCTATACAAAGTCATGCATATAGAGTCTATAATAAGAGGTTAATGACTGTTGAAGTGTCCATGCATGTTGTATTTGATGAAATTAACCCAAAGTTGCAAGATCAAGTGTGAAAGAATGCAGATGAAGAAGATTTACTGCAGGAACAAATTTCTGCTACAGAAAAGCCCTCTACTGTAGGAAATCAATCGGCTGAAAAGGAAAAACAACCGACTGAAAAAGCTGCAGACAACAACTTGCCTAAGGATTGGATTCAGCCTAGAGGTTTATCAAAGGAGAACATCATAGGTGATATCAAATAGGGAGTATCTACTAGATGCTGAATTGTATTTTGTGAACATGTTGCTTTTGTATCTCAAATTGAAACAAAAAATGTGAATGATGCTTTAAATGATAGTAATTAGATTGTTGCTATGCAAGATGAACTCAATCAATTCACAAGAAATGATGTGTGGTTTCTAGTGCCTAAAACTAATGATATGAATATAATTGGAACTAAATGGGTTTTTAGAAACAAAATGGATGAAGATGGTAACATTGTAAGGAACAAAGCTAGACTAGTTGTTAAAGGGTATAACCAAGAAGAAGGCATTGACTTTGATGAAACATATGCCCATGTAGCTAGGCTAGAAGTTGTGAGATTACTCTAAGCATATGCTTGCATGTGTAACTTTAAATTACATCAAATGGATGTGAAAAGTGCATTCTTGAATGGTTTCCTAAATGAAGAAGTGTATGTATCACAACCTCCTGGCTTTGAGGATCATCTCTATCCTAACCATGTTTTCAAATTGAAGAAGGCTTTATATGGTTTGAAACAAGCACCACGACAGTGGTATGAAAGGCTAAGCAATTTTCTTTTATCAAAAGGTTATGCTAGAGGTGTAGTGGATAAAACACTCTTCATTAGAAAACATGAAAGTGAGGTTATACTTATTCAAGTGTATATTGATGATATCATCTTTGGTTCAAATAACAACACATTGTGTGAAGAGTTTGTTGCAACTATGCAGGGAGAATTTGAGATGTCCATAATGGGTGAGCTTACCTACTTTCTAGGGTTGCAAGTCAAACAACTCAAGCATGAAACATTTTTAAGTCAATCAAAATACTATTTTGACTTGTTGTAAAAGTTCAAAATGGAGGATTGCAAGGAAACTACCACTACAATTTCTATAAATTGCCTTATGGACGCAAATGAGGTTGGGTAACTAGTAGATTCAACCAAATATAGAGAGTTGATTGGATCTTTTCTTTATCTTACAACAAGTAGGCCAAATATCTAGTTTGGTGTATGCTTATATGCTAGGTTCCAAGCAAATCCAAAGGAATCACACTTTAAAGTTGCAAAATGGATTCTAAAGTACCTAAAAGGAACAACCAATGTTAGTTTATGGTATCCTTGTGATTCTAACATAACTCTTAGTGGCTTTTCAAATTCTGACTATGTAAGGTGATAATTGGACAACAAAAGCATAAGTGACACTTGCCATCTACTTGGCTCAAGTCTAATCTCATGGCATAGTAAAAAGCAACCATGTGTGGCACTCTCCACTACTGAAGCTGAGTATATTATTGTTGGACATGAAATTTGATATCGTTGTCGTTAGACGATCAAATTACCACTACTTAACCTTAGCAACTTCAGTATTGCCAAGTTAGTAGTGAACAAAATAGTTAAGGTTAAGATAACCCTGAGTCGTCTCACAACGATTACGGAATTGATCTCAAATATTTGATTCTAAAAAATGCAATTAAAACTAGCAACTATAAAAATAGGGGGTTTTGATATGCAAAGAAAATGACACGGAAGATTGTAAACACAGTAATAGTAAATAGTTCAATTCCACTGCTTTTTCTAAATAAGATTCTTCATTGGTTATCTAGAGATTATTGTTAAATTAATTATTGTTGTTGATTTACAAATCAATTAATGTAAAGACTCAATTCATTTGTTGGCATTCTCACTTTTAATCAAAGTACAGTCTCAATTAAAAGTGAGAATTGTTAGATTGTCCAGAGTAAATTCAATCAAAGTACAGTCTCAATTAATTTTACTATGCCTAATCATGTTTATTCCTTTGTTTCTTCACCAAATAGAAAACTTAATTGATCAAAGTAAAGTCTTGACTAATTTTAGTTAAAGTAATTACCTCTAATCAAAGTAAAGTCTCAATTATTGGCAAAAACTTATTTAATCAAATGAAAGTTTCTAAATAAAATCAAAGTAAAGTCTCAATTTAATTTAAAAACCTTTTAACTCATATGATTAGCATGCATGTAGATTTAAAATCATTATTTTCTATTCGATTAAGAAGTAAAGGACATAGATAAACAAAAACCACAACAATAATCAAAATAACAAACACATAAATTCATCTAACCTCAAAATCCAGTTAAGAAATTACAGTGGAATCAACCCTTAAAGCTTAGCCCTCCATGGTTTTGATGGACTACATGATAATATATGATGAAGGAAAGAAAATAAAAGAAAAGAGAGAATGAGAGATGTGATGGATGACAGTGTCTGCAAAAACCAGAGAGTTCTAAGTGTCTAAGTTGTCAGTTGTCCCCTTCTGCTCCCTTAAGTCTCTTTATATAGGCTTCAACTGGACTTTGGGCTTTATCTGTTGGTTACTAAAATCTTTTATTTTTATTTAATTAATTAGCAACTTAATTCCTGTCCAATTTCCAATTCTGCCCCTCTTATTTAACCAGTTTTGCAGTTTTGACCAATTGACCAGTGTTGACCAGTGTTGACCAGTTGACCAGTTTAACTGTCCAATAATAGCCTGACACGTGGCGCAGAGTGCACTTTCTCTCTCCAGACTAGGGTTTGCTGCGTTTAGGGTTTCATGGACTCCTTTGGCTGCGCGAACAGGTGCTGCTCCGGCGGGGTCTTCTTTTCCGACGAGGTGAAGTGCAGAACCTGGTGCGTTTCATCTTCGTAGTGGTGGCTATGGCTTCCGCTGCTGTTCTAGCTCGTAGGTGCGATGGAGGATGGTTGCGCGCTTGTTGCTGCTGCGCGGTGGCTGACGTAGATGGCGTCAATGGTTGGAGATGAAGGTTGAAGATGGTGTGGGATGCAGCATTTTCCGGTGTCAAGGATGCTTCAGGCACGGTGGTGATAGAATCTGGGTTGCAAAAATGGTTCTGTTCTCGCTCACGGCTGTGCGAAGAAGATGATGGAGAGAAAATAGAGGTGTTGCGCGTGAAGTGTGGTGGTCAGAGGCGCGCTGCAGTTGCGGACGGAGATGGTGGCTCACGGTGGCGCGGCTGACAGCGAGGTCTGTGAATTGCGGTCAGCGGTTGCCATGGTGATGGTAGGAGAGGAGGAAAATTAGGGTTAGGGTTTCATGTGTGAGATGAAGGAGATGATGACATGGTAAGATCTGATTGGTCAATTTGGTGAGTGGAGGATTATGACACGTGGCTTGTTCTAGTTGGCTAATTTTAAAAGGTGGGGATTACCACATGGCATGATCTGGTTGAGTGGAGTTTAAGTGGTAGGAGGGGTGCAACTTAGTGAAAACTAGGGGGTGCAGAACAGGTTTTTGGTGGTCCACTTTAGAAGAAGTGTGCAAATAAAATCTGGGGGTGCATTTAGCTCCTGATTTATTCTTTTCCAGAATTTCTTGATTTTGGACTTATTTTGTAACTTTGAATATTTCAAATCCACACTATTAATGACCAAAAATAAATTCCAGCTGCATTAATAAACGTTAGAATATCCAATAATATTTTATGCAACTAAAATCAATTTTTACGCCATTATTACCAAACTTACTCAATAAATCCAATAATCACAAATTTAAGCACAGAAAATTCAATTAAATCCCCAAATTTAAATATTAAATGAGGGCAAAAATTTGAACTCATCAACATGGTTGTGCACAAATCATATGGTTGAAGCATAAACTTTTGGACTATGGTGTAAAGCTGACTAAGATACCCTTGTATTGTGATAATACTAGTGCCATCAACTTAACCAAGAATCCAATACAACATTCTAAAATCAAGCATATAGAGATTAAGAATCATTTTATTCGTGATCATGTTCAAAATGGAGATTGTGAAATTCAATTTCTTAAAACTGAAAATCAATTGGCTGATTTGTTTACAAAATCATAAGCTAGAGATAGATTTAACTAGCTAAGAACTGAACTAGGCATATTAGACATGAAGAATGTGGTCTAATGTGTTTTTAGCATGTTAATCATATGTATTCATGCATTGGTTTCATAAAAAAAGCTATTGTATGCAAAAATTGAAAATTGTCATATTTAGTCTGTTGATTTTTAATTTCAATATGTTGATTTCACTTAAATTTGCTTCCATTTACAAAAAATTCTAATCTATCATATCTTTCACTCTGTTGATTATGCATTTCAATGTGTTAATTTCACTTAAGTTGCCACTGAATGATGAAAATTCGATCTGCTGTGAATTTTAATCTACTAATTTCATAATTCAATATATGTTGATTTCATTAAAACTAAATCTGGAAGAATGAAGTTCAATTATACGATTTTCAATCGATTAATTTTCGAATTCAGTTTGTTGATTCCACTTAACTAGATTCTGGTTTTAATTTATTATCCTCTGATGTTATTTTAATCGATTGAATTATAAATTCAACTTGTTGATTTTACTTAAACTACACATTTACTAACGAATTGAATTGCAAAGTTGACCCAGTCAAAGAACATGGACCTTATTGTCAGGTATTATCTACTCTTAACAGTTATTTCATCAGCCATGTGTTGCTTTTACTTATTTGTTTGACCAAAAAGCATGTGTAGTGTGTAATTCCAATGTGCATGCAGCTCACATGATCTGAACTGATTGATTCACTTATAAAAACTCATTGGAAACATCATGAATGTGTGAGATACTATAATCAACTGCATTAATCTGGCTTGGATAACCTAAAACGAATTAATTTGGTAAATCTGCAACATTTAATCATCTGTTTCTGAAAATCAACCTGTTCAATTATAAATACTACACTTGAATTGTTGCATTTAGATCATATATCTCTTAGAAACAGCCATACCCACACTTATCATGTCTTGTCGTCAACAAAAGGCCATCCAATTTGATGATGAACACTCCACTCTTCCTACCCCAAGGTCTCCAAACCAAGAAAATCATGGGAGAATTGAGGCATGTTTCGAAAATCTTAAGGATAACATCCAAGTGTTCCTCATTGAGATGAACATGAAGCAAATCAACATTTCAAAGGTGCTAAGGTTTTCGTGGCTGAGGGCTGAAGGCTTTAAGGTCCTATTTCAACAACTAAAGCATCAAAGGTTGAAGTATTTCCTTGAAATTTCAGGAAAAATCTATCCAGACTTGGTGAAGGTGTTTTTCACCAACTTGGTGTTTAAAAATGACATGGTGTTGTCAAGTATCAAGGGTGTCCGAATGGAAATAAACAAGAAAGCTTGGAAAGACATGGTTGGACTCAAACCAAGGGGTGTGCAAGTGAGAAAAGGTGAAACTAAGGTTGTTCAAGAATTCAACAAGCTCCAATACTATGGCCACTGCTTGAGGAATCATGCTGCTGAGATCAAACAATTTCATGTTAGTGGACTGAAGGTAGATCAAAGGCTTCTTGCTATGATTGTCACAAAACTCATAGTCCCACGTGGGAGCAACCACTCAACCTTAAATGAGGGAGATTTTATCTTAATGTACTGCATCCAACACAATATTCAAATGCATTGGATATTTGTGTTTCGTGATCATATGCTCAAGGTCAAGAGGCTCACAAATTTTCGGCTACCTTATCTTGCTTTGGTGTCCAAATTCATAGAATATTTTGGGATTGATGTGGATGATGAGCTGAAAGAGTCAAGTGGACAAAATAGGCTTTCTCAATGTGGTAAATGGATGGACAATTGTTGGTGTTGTAGTTGGTGATACACGTGACCATGAAACTGGTCCAACTGGTGCAAATCAAGAGGAAGAACCTACTGTTGGACCCATGGACCTTATTCCCTATAACCCTCCAAAGGATAGAGGCCCTATGTACTCACATTTTTGGAGGATAGTGCTGAATCAACTTCATGAACTCAATATGTCCCAACATGCACATCATGACTATTGCAATGAGAGATTCAATGCATTAAATGGCCAAATCCATGATATCCATGATCTGCTAACTTCATTCAAGACTAGAAATGATCCTTAGGATGACTGAGTGTGTTGGCTTTTAGGATCATGCATTGCATCCATGTGTTTGTAATTTTTCAGTTTAAGTTATGTCAGTTTCAGTTGGTTGTTTTTATTTTCAGTTGGTTGTTTTTATTTTCAGTCGGTTGAATGTATCAGCTTTATGCCTGTTTCTCTATTTTTAGTTCTTGTTGGTTGTATCATGATCCATTATCAATGAAATATTATGCATTATTTTCTTTCTTAATGCATTCGTTCTATTTGATGAATCCAAAGGGGGAGAAAAATTGAAAATTGATCAAATTGGACTAAAGTGGAAGCATTAAAAGTGGAATTAATAAGAAATCTGAAATTGAACCCATATTATTGATAGAGGGAGAATTTGCATCTGTGTGTTCTTGTTAGCTTGCGTGAGTGGAATTAATAATCAAATCTAAAATTGAACCCATATTATTGATAGGGGGAGCATTTACATATGTGTGTGCCTGTTAGCTTGTGTGTACTACTCTTGGAAATGATTTTGAGGTTCACAACTTCAAGCTTGTATGTCACTTCATCAACTCAATGGTATCCAACCAATGGAAGTAATTTGCAATGGAAGATAAAGGTTGGCTTCATCAAATCAGGGGGAGAATGTTGACATTTGAAGCCCAGGTGGTGTGTCTCATGCAGATTTGATGAAGCTTTGTTGAACTACTTGGAACAATTGCTTTGGAATCATGCCTATAATGATGAAGTTATGGAGATTTGATGGTATTCATGTTGAACAAGCCTTGGACACGTGCCCTCCACATGGATAAATCATTATAAGAAAATACTTGGTGTTTGTAATCCACTTTGTAGACCTTGTTGCATTAGTTAGATGTATTGGTCTTTATTGTGTTTTTTAGTCTGTTGAAATACTTTTCAATAGGTTAAAATATGTCTTTTAATCTGTTAAATGGGTTTTCAACAGGTTAAAAGGTTAGTTGCAGTAGTCTTTGACTATGACTTATTTAATCAGTTGATTTATTTTTTAATTGATTGATTTCACTTAAGTCAAGTGAAATCAACCGATTGATTTGGATATCAAGCTGTTGAATTTCATAACAGTTTGACTATAAATGTTCTGATTTTCAAAAGAGAGGTAACAAGACCATTTTTTATCACAAAACTGTTCTGGAAAATGTGTGGATTCTCTCTCTTTCGTGATCATTCAGACTACAACTGTTGAAGATTGATCTTGGATCAATTCTTGGTGCTTTTGGCTTGTGTTTGAAGCTTGGAGAAGGTGTTTGTGGTAGGCAGGGTTGTGCTACCACTAAGGTTTGATCTTTCTCAAGCTTTGTGTTTGTGCCTTGTGGTTTTCTAGGTCTGCAAGAGGTGTCTTGCTGTGTTGGTGTGATTCTTGTGTGATTCAAGAGTCTTTGGTATGTGTTTTGCTTATTTTGAAAGTGTAAGAGTGTAAACTTTGTAACTCTTTTGAAATAATGCTCCAAAATCATGTGCCCCAATATTTTCTCTAACTCTTCTCTCTTGCATTATCATTTAAAGATTAAAGAACTTGAACTTAAATCATCTTTTTCATATTCTTGAGTGTTTTGGTAGCATCTACAGGATAGAGCATGTGTGCATAATCAATTAGAACCTGTCTTGTTTGTTCTTGTGCATTGTTCTTGGTTCAAATCTCAAATCTGCATTTTTGCATTTTTTCCAGTATTTCAGTCGACTGTTTTTCTGATTCAATCGGTTGATTATACCAGTATAGAATCTATTTAGTAAAATCAATCGACTAACTCTGTTTTTGACCGATTGAAAGTATATTGTCTATTGATTTTTGCATCCTAACTTGGTGATTGAATTGATTCAATTAAACATAGTTTTTAGCCTTTAAAGATAACCTAAATTTTTAACTAGCCAAATAAACTCCCCCTTCTTGGCAGTTCAACCATTTTAAAACTAACAACACTTACACACACATCCCCCCTCCCCTTTCCCCCCACTCCCCCTCTCCACACACACACACACCCCACATGCCACACACCCACCCACCCATCCACCCACACCCGCTCACACCCACCCACCCACCCACCCACACCTAACCACACATCCACCCACCCATACCCCAACACACTCCTACCAACCCCGCACCCCACCACACCATACACACACACACGCGCGCACACACACGTAGACACACACACGTAGACACACACACACATTCACACACACGCACACACTCACTCACCCACATGCATACACATAGACACACTCACACACACACATACTCCTAGACACACAAACATGCTCGTTTAATGGAGTTTCAAACATCTAATGCTAACACTATCATTATCATAATGGGAAAAGAAAACATTGAATGTCATAAACTGGTCCAAATAACTTCATAAATAAGTTCTTACAAATATTTGTAGACATATCTACATTTAGTGCATATCTCATTAACATTTTATCAGTCATCGAGCTTCCAACGTGGACATGGTTACATAGTTGGTTGTGCTTGTGTGTTTCTGATTTGGGTATAAATCTTCTTCATGTGAAACATCTTTCGTAATAAAACCATGTAGTTTAGGCTCAATCAATTCCATGTGACTTTCCAACATTAGAATTACAGAAGTCATTGTGGGCCTATCTTCTGGGTTTTGTTGCACACATAAAAGACAAATATGGAGGCAACGTAGTACCTCTGATTCAATGCATGATTCTTTTATCTTTGAATCAACTAACTCTAGTGCCCTACCCTTTTTCCATATTCTTTGTGCCTGTAACATAATAATAATAATAACAATAAAAAAGAAAAAAAATAATTATTGGTACATATTAATAAGATATACGAAAATTGAAACAGTTGAAGCTCTTACGTGATCAACAAGGTTAAGATTCTTATCTGTACTATAAAGTCTTCTATTTTTCTTGCCACATATAATTTCCAACATTAGAATGCCAAAGCTAAAAACATCAGATTTCACAGAGAAGAAACCATCAACAGCATACTCCGGTGCCATGTACCCACTACAAATATAAATTATATGAGGAATTTTCACAAAAAATTTCCAAAAAATAAAAATATAGTCAGTCAAAAACAAACTCACTAGGTTCCAACTATCCTACTTGTGTTTCCTTCAATCTGGTCGCGTCCAAATATTCTAGCCAATCCAAAATCTGAGATTTTTGGGCATAAATTTTCATCAAGAAGAACATTACTTGCTTTGAGATCTCTATGGATAATCCTCAAGCGCGAATCTTGATGAAGATACATAAGCCCTCTTGCAACTCCACAGATTATTTGGAAGCGTTGAGCCCACTGCAAATTACTTTTTCTGTCATCTGTTTTATTCAAGCAAAAAAGTTATTAAACATGGAATCTTCAATGTCAGTAATATGATTATATCGTTGACAACCTAATCTATGCTTTGTTGATTACCCATACCAAATATGAAATAGTCTAGACTGCCATTTGCCATGTATTCATAAACAAGCATTTTTTCTTGTCCTTCAATGCAACAACCAAGAAGTTTAACAAGATTTCGATGCTGGAGTTTTGCAATCAATTTGACTTCATTTATGAACTCTGTCACTCCTTGCCACGAGGTCCTAGATAGAGTCTTTACAGCAATCTCTTGCCCATCCACTAATATTCCCTACACATGCACCATTACGATGAGTTGATCTTATTCATTAATATTTATGTTCCTTTTATCCCATTACAGGCTCAAAACTATTACCTTGTATACAAGTCCAAAACCACCTTCACCAATCTTATTTGCATTGAAAAAGTTGTCAGTGGCAGTTGCAATGGTGAATAGATCAAACATTTGGACATCCAAATTATCTTCACATTGTTCTATCAATGATTGCTCTAAAAACCAATGAATGCCTTTAGAGTAATGTTATAAAATATGAGGAGCAAATCAAACATACCTAGAATAGAAAAAGTACATTTTACTCAGCTAATTATTAAAAATACATTTAGCTTTCCAAATAATCCAATAATTTAACAAGTTGAGTTGTGGGTTTAGTATCCTAATAATTATATACAGTTGATCAACACCACTCAAATTACGGAATGAATTTTTTATACTCAACTTAACTATTATTATAATATGAAACATATAGGAAGACATTCCTTCAACTTAGTGATATATGCATGAATTCAACTTTGTTTTCTGTCATATCTTGCTATGTACACTATAAGAAAATGGAAGTTTGCAGTTTGCATCATAAGAAAAAGGGAAGTTTAATGTCGATCAAAAACTTGATGCTAATAAGGAAACATTGATGTTAACTAGTTAATAGCATCAATTTTTTTTTACACATGTATAGTATTCTGTAAAACTATGAACTTTAATTATATACCATTAACATTGACTTTTAAATTATGACCATTAGACTAAGATGGTATGCCATGGACATTTTCAAGGATGTACCATTTAATTTGAAGTGATGTTGCCAAAATTGGCTAGTGAACACCTTGTCCCAGTCGGATACAATTGTTTTGGGAAAACCATGAAGTTTCGCAACCAAATTAATGAATATTTCTGGAACTTTTCCATAATAACATTATACTTTGGGTCTTCTTTAAGGGCATGTTTTAATATAGGTAGAAGGTGCAACTTTGGTTTAGACCAAGCTATTTGGAATGACCTGGAAAAGGAATCGGCATCAAAATTTTCTTTTCCGGGTTTATACTCTATAGTGAAATCACAGCCTAAGAGTTTATGCAACAAATTTTTGTTGTTTCGGTGTCTAAATAACTTGATTAGTCAGAGATTTGATTCTTCTACTTTATAATCACAAACTTGTGCCTAAGGAGGTAGCGTTGGAATTTCGCAATGGGCTATATGGATTGTGTAGAATTAATGTGTATAAGCAGATTGTCGTTGCATCTTAGGGGATAATTTCTTTAAGAAGAAAGCAATTGGATGGTGATCTTGGCTTAGTATTGCTCCAATTCCTAACTCGGAGGCATCCGTTTCCAAAATGAAGGGTTTAGCAAAGTTTGGCAAAGCTAAAACAGGGATAATAGTGATGGATCATTTTAGGTGGTAAAAATTTGCAATTGTAGGAGCATCCCACTTAAAAGAGTTTTTCTTTAAGAGGTTAGTTAAAGAGGCAACGATGGAAGTATACCCTTTTACAAATTATCTATAATATCCAGTCAATCCCAAAAATCCTCTCAAGTGCTTCAAAGAACCAGTCCAAAAGTGTTTGCGCTTTCAACTTGCCCATGGCTACACCTTGACTAGAAATTGTGTGGCCGAAATATTCAACTTGTTGTAGCCCAAAAGAGCATTTAGACACAAAGATTTGATATTGCTTTAGTAATTGGAGAACAAATTCTAAATGGCTTAAATGCTCTCTCCATGTTAGACTATATACGAGGATCTCATAAAAAAGCACCAAAACACATTTCCTTAAAATATCATGCAATACTTCATTTCATTAAATAAATTGTGTAGGTATAATTAGTAATTTTCTTGGACTTGTATTTTATCCCACTTTTAAGTTCTATTTTCATTTCTTGTATTTTTTGGGCCACGAAGCATGTTCCCAGTAGTCCAATTTCAAGCCAACACCAAGTGGCAACATCAGCGTCTCTAACTTCTACCAACGTGCATCATCTGTAGCGTTCAGATATGGGCCTAGATTCAACACGCAGCTGATCATGAATGTTTCCAACAGCATCAACGCATGCTTTCTGTTGGGCCTACAACATGCAACCCAATTACTTGCACCATATTTCTTTTGGCAATCAGCTCCTTTCTTCATATTTGGCCTACTTGTAAAGAGCAACCCTAGTCTTCTTTTACTCCACACGTACATCAACCAGTAGCACCTATTTCTCTTCACGTGTGTCCATTTATCTGTTTATTTTAAGAAACCCATCTCCTCATTCAACAACTAGGGTTCTTTGGCGCAGCCAGCCTTCTATCTTTAGGGCTCCTTTACCTAGGCATTTCATTATTTTTCTTTGCTGGTAGGGCTTCTTCCTTATGAGAGGGTCACCGTCCTTTGTGACCATTAGAGTTAGCTTTCCTTTGATTAAGCTTGTTAGTTCTTTTCCACTTCACGGTTGCCTATTTTCATCTTATAAATACTGATCATTTGTATAAACCATTTTTGATTAATGAGAGTGATTATTATCCTATTTCTCAAAGCTCACCTTCATCTTTTAGTTAGAGAGACTTCCTTGGTGGAACGAAATTGAGTTCCACCGAACATTTCAGCTTTCGCTGCGAGTTCATCGATTCCCACTGAAGGATCGATGATTGGAGACTTCACATAGGATTTTTGCCGTTCAGAACACGAGTCTAATGAAAATTCAGGAGCTTCCACTCATCAGTAACTTCCAACTCTTTGATCAGTATTTCAGCTACTAAACCCTTGTCATTTCCAACTACAACTTGAAAATTTGGTACAGGTTCTATCGGTAATTTGAGACAATGGGTAATCTATGGTTGTACGAAATTATTAGAATTGGCCCACGTCCATTTAATTTGTTGAACTGTTAGAAGACTCATATGCCCCTTGTATATTTTGTGCTCTTACACAATGTTGGCATAATTTCCAAAAATATTTGTTTGATCCAATGTCTTAGGGTACTTTTCATAACTCAATTTGTAGCGTAAGAAGTGAGAGGTTACTAGAACCGTCAAGGTGGGTCAGAACCGTGGGTCAACCCAGCTCACCACAGATTCAGACCGAGTTGGGTTGAAATATTTTTACAAATTTTAGTACGGGTCAATTTTTGATTCGGCCCACCAAGAACCCGGTTCACCCAGGTTGAACCTGTGGTGGATCGGATTGGCCTACCAACCCACATGGTGACACACATTATGTTGGACTTTGCAATGTTGGGCTATTTTTTTAACCAAACACATTGGTGGGTTGGCAAATGGAAACATAGCTTCAACTAATAAAAGTATAATTATTTGAAAAAAGTATAATTAGTTTGCTGAAAAAAGTATTGCACCTAATAAAAGATTGGGTAAATCACAAGAATGCTTTGATCTTAGATAGTAATTTGTATTTTTATTTATTTATTTTGGTTTGTATTGGAGTTTAACATCATTTTGGATTATATTGAGATTGTATTCAAGTTTATTAAATTTTAATCCGAAATATAATTTCTGACTTAAGAAAAAAAATTATATTTTTTTAATTAAGTAGGCTAGTGAGCCAACCCGTTTAACACACTAACCCGTGGTGGGCTAGGCCGGGTTCGAATTTTTTCAGCTCGCTAATAAGTGAGCTGGGTTGGGTTGGCCCGCTAAGTGACCAAGGTCAACCCGTGGTGGGCCGGGCCGAGCGGCTCATTTTGACAGCTCTAGAGGTTACATAATATAAATTTGTTAATCCAATCATTATAACATTTACATAACTAGATACGGCAAATAAACCTGCTCCCGTGGGTATTACCTGAACCCGTCCCCGTTTTGACGGTGAATCCCCGCATTGACTAGGTATGGGTGTGGGAAATCTCCAACGTTTTCAATTTGGTATGGGGATGGCTACGGGGATGTACATATCCCCACCATAATACCTGTCCCCGCCATATCTCCGTCATCGTTTAAATTATTAAAATATTCACAATTAATTAAGTAACCCTACACACACATATATATATATATATATATATATATATATATATTCAATCTTTTTATTTCTTCTAATTATTTGGTTTGTTATGAAACTCATTCACATCTCCAAGATATTTTTCATCTTATCATAACATTTATGTAATTATGTTAAAATGATGTATGTCAATTAGAATTTTATGTCTCATATTTGAATATTTCTATTATTTTTTAATATTTTTATTTATTATATATTTTCCTTTCACATGAGTATGTTTAATACTCTCAATTTAAGTGTTTAATAGCATAAACCTTTCATTTACTAGGTAATATAAAAAAATTACTTATTTTTATTAATTTTTGTTTCATTTGAATAACTCTCTTGTTTCGCTAAAACAATTATTTCTCAACCATTGAGTATGTATGTTGATATTTGAAAAGTATTCTTAGATGTCTAAGATATTTTTCATCTTATCATACACTTAACTATACATTTGTTTTCCTTTGTGCGATTTCTTTCAATAGTTTCTCAAATTGTTTCTAAGACACACATTTGTTAATTTTTTAATATTTTTATTTAATATTTATTTTCATCATGTAGAATATTATTTCAGTATATTTTATCTAATTATTTTTTATTTTCTGACTCATTATATCAATCATACTGTAATTTTTTCACTATAATTGTATAAATAACTTTTATTTACTACAATATCAAAATTTAATGTAATTGCTATGAATATTTTTTATAACCATCCAACATATATTAGAATTCAAAAGATACAATATCTATGTCAAAATTTTATTATTATGTTTATTATTTGTTATTTACGTCATTTTGATTAATTGATGCATTATCATTTTTATTAGTGTATAGAAAAAGAGATTCATTAGAATTTAAAAAATTGAAGTAAACAAACATTTAAAATATATTTTAATTTGAATATTTGTTTTCCATTAAATTTTTTTATTTATTTTTTTAAATTTTATCAACTAGGTTTCATTAATGTTTGCAGTTTGCAAATTTAATAAATGTTTTGGTTCTACGGGGATGGGTATGGGATAACGAAACCCGTTCCTACCTCGCTCCATTGTCATCCCTAACATCAATAGTAGCTTTGGTTTCAATTTGGAAATGATAATATTGTTCCATTAAAAACATGGAATTGAATTAAATAAAAAAAACATATATATGAACTGAATTAAATACAAAACAATGAGACTTGATACTGATACATAACACTAATAACACTAATATTTACATGTAACATTGTCACTACCATTATCACAGACCTTAAAATAGACAAAAAAATATTTTAAAAAACTAAAAAAAAAAAGTTACAAATTGAAACACAACATATTTTGGTGTCATATATCGTGGTACATTATCAAGAAAATCAAACCTAATTAAATCAATTTTTTAAAAATTAAGACTTAATTGGAGAAAAAACCTATTTAAAATTTTTCAATCAAAATTACGAATAAATAATTAATTAAGCCTAATCATACTTTGCTAAACATTATTCTAAATACTTATATCTATACCAACTCTACAAAGCTATATATAGCAACTCTACAAAGCTATGTATTCAAAAGTGATGTAATCCAACGATCATATTTAGAAAAGAGTATGGTTTATCTGCTGCTGGAATATGTTGGAATAAACATGCTGAGTCTCTGTTGTATTGTTAACACGGTACCGTTTTGTTGTTTTTCAACTTAATAAAATGTTTTTCTTTTTAGCATGCATATAAACGACATAGTCTATTCTTCCAGTACTTTATTTTCAGTCTCTTTTGTCTCCATTACTACTCTTGTAATATTATATATATATATATATATATATATATATATATATATATATATATATATATTAAAACTAATTTATAGAATAAATATAATTTTGTTTTATCATTATGTAATAAAATCGATAAAACTTAAAATTAGGTTTCAATTACTAAATTAGATTTAAATTATTAATTTAAAATATATAAAAAATAATTTATCATTTATTTAATTAATAATATTATATCTAAAAACATATTTACATAACTAATTGTGTTTTTACTATTACATTAAAAAATTAAAGTGATTAAAATTTGATGTGTTAATAGGTCAGTCTTTCGGCCTAACCATTTCACAAAGTAATTAATAATTCAAAAAATGCAACATTTATTTCTTTCAAAAACCATTATTCACACTTTCTCTGATTTTAAAATAAATATTTTTTATAAATTTAAGATTTTTTATTAAAACAACAATTACATTTATTTTAATTATTACAAAAAGTTTAATAAGTTTTACATTTATTTAAAAATAATATATTAAATAATAAGTACTAAAATTCAAACGTCAAGTTTTAAAACAAAAATTAAAAATATCTAAAAAGCAATTATATGTTCACTTAATTATAAATCCTCTAATAAAAGAAAAAAAAAACTATATTTTAAAAAATTGTTATTTTAATTAAAATAACAAATATTTATAACATGTATGATTACATTTATTACAATTTAAGTATAAAAATAAATAAAATAAGAATTATGTGTTTGATTTTATCAATAAGACTAAAATGACTATTTTTATCATAAAATTAAAAAGTATATACTATTGAAAGGATACAAAAGTATTATGTTAATATTTATAAAATAAATTTTAAGAATTAATTATAATAAATCAATTTAATATGTAATAGTTAAAAACATTAGTTAATCGATTAAACTTTACATCATTAAAATATATATTAACTTAAAAATATATAATAAAAAATAAAAATTCAAATATAAATAAGTAAAAACTAGCCGCTAATAATTGATTGAGATTTTGAGCCCATCTACTTTTAGAAGGATTAAAACTATGTGGTTTGAATGGGTAGTTAAAAGATTTTATTAAGTTGAAAAAACAGCAAAACAGGACTGTTTTAATAACAGTAAAAACAGCATGTATATTACAGCAGAGAAACCGTACTCTTTAGATAATTGCAGTCATGTATTCGGTAAAAATGTGAATAAACAATTATTTACCAGTACTGTTCCTCCGGAATCTGTAGATATAACAAGCACTCAGCAAAAGAACACCACAAATTGCTGCAACGATGGAAGCAACTACTGCTGCCGTGTTTCTCTTGTGCCTATAAACAGGTTCTGAAGGTTGAAACGGATGAAGGATAAAGTTAAGATTCATTTGAGACCTTTCAAAGTTGTAATTTAAATGAAAAGATAAAACTTAGGTTGAACATGAGCTTACCTAACTCTGAAGCAGGCATCCTGATATATAGATCTTGTCCTTCACTTTCATATTGTTTAATATCAATGAGATCCCCAAACCACATGACACATCCACTACCTCCATTTCTTATGTCTGAATTAGTATAGGCCATGCAAGAACAATTACTCAAACACTGCACTCTGCATTCCTCTAGATCAATACTCTCATCCAACCAAGTATATGTAGTATCTGGAATTTTTAGCCTTTCAAATTTGTTAAACCCATCTTCGTCTTTACCTTTGCAACTCAACGGTTCATTACGGATACATCCTCCACGCCAATCAGACGAGTTCCATTTTTGCGGCGCCTTTGGTTTAAAACCTTTCAAACATTGACAGGCTTGTGTTTGGGTACTCACGCAGTTCCCGTTGGGTCCACAGAGGCCATATGTGTCACAAAACTCACTCGGGAAATATCTAAACGTGCTCCAATTTTGATCATCCTCAGCCCACACATAGCGATACAATTTACCTGTTTCGTTAATCACACTAAATGTGATGACTGCACTATTTGCAAGGCTATATGTGTAGTAAGTCTCATTCATATTGCTGACAATATTGATATAAAAAATGGTGTTGTTATATACACTTGGTGATCCTGTAAAACGTAGGCCATTCCAAGGTCCAAACCTGAACCACTTTTGTGTTCCCTTCATTATATAAAATTCAGGATAGTTGTAGAGTTTTAAAACCCGAGAAAAGTCTCCTGGAGATGGATCATCTGGACTCTTCCAACAAGTATATTTCCATTCGAAACCTTTTCGGAGGTCCCATCCATACTTCATCCCAGCCAATTGTGTATCAGATGGATAGTCAAAGCTCTGCCATAAATACTCTTTGTTTGTTTCTCCCTTATCTCTTATCATAAGATTGCCACTTTCCAAGAGTTCTGCCACCGGATTCTGTGCTTGTTTGTGAGAGTTAGTACACCAAACAAGAGACCCATTTTGGGTGAGAAGAAGATTGCCAGTGGTGTTGAGTGTTAAGATACCCGAGAAATCATTGATGGGGTTGGCCCTATTAGCAACCCAAAGGATTTTCTTCACTGGGATATTCTTGTACCAAAGGCCCAGGTAACGTTTCTGGGAATTGCCTGGGCTGAAAAACCCAAGTTCATATCTTCCACCATTTGATACTAAAGTCTCCCCATCTCTCATGATTTGGGACACTTGGATAGAACTAATTGCTGTGGAAGCTTTGAGAGAAGGGACAAGTGTGCATGCAACAATAAGTATGAAAAGACGAATGTCCATTGTTTGTGGAATGAGCTGAGTGTGAATTGAGCTTAGTGTATCTTAAACTACAAAATGGGAAATTCAGGATAAGATGAGTGTGGCTGAAATATGTATGTGCTTTGGTTCTTTATTCTAACTCGATCTCTTTCGAGAGCTTGAGATATACGTTGGTTCTTCTTTCTATCTTGACTTCTAAGTCAAGCACAAATTCCATTTATTTTAGACAAATTCCATTGACTTGTAATTTATATTTATTCTTTATTTAAATTGAAAATCTTAAATACCAGTTACACTCAAATGATGGAGACCATGTGATTGTCTTGATTACTTGATATTTTATTTTTTCTTGTGCGTGTCGAATTTTGTTCCACATTAATTCAGAAATTTTGTTCTATTTATTTCTTTGGGGCCCTTTTAAAAGAAAAAAAAAGGGTTTCAGTGACGTGGATATAATAAGAATGAAGATTAGGTATGACTATCCTGCAACGACTCAATTACTCTGTGTGGTTAGTCATTCACCCTAACGTACGTCACCTAGTTCTTGCCAACGAAGTGGCTTTCAGTTTTTCCTATAGTTTGTGGTGATAGCTTCAACCTTCACGCCTCGCCTCCACTACACCTCCCTCTCCATGCCTCCGTGCGTCTCCGCTCCTTCATGCATATCCGTTGTTGAATATTGGAAGCTACTAGAAAAGGCTGAAAAAGTCGTTGCCGCCGGCATGGAATGGGTTGCCGGTATTGAGTTGAATGGCGGACCCCACAATATAGTTACATATCATGCACTTAGGAACCGCTCATGAGTTTTGGAGGCTTAAACTTAAAAAAATAAGGTCTTTTACTTAAAATTTATTTTTTTTTACTTTTTGTTTTTTAGTACAAAATTATTTTTTAAATTCTCATAATTAATTTCATTTAAAATTTATTTTTTAATATATAATAAAAATAATGTAACATTCAATTTAATAGAATAATTTTAATAAATAAAATGTCACACGTTTATAATATAAAAAAATAGAGTATCGAGAAAGTATATCAGAATTAACCTTTTATAATTATCCATAATATATGAATGATAGGAGCTAAGGCACAAAACATTTGGCCACAAGCAAAAATTAAACACAAGATAGTTGTCTCAAAAGAATTGCTCATAGAGCAATGCAACTAAAATAACAGTTTACTAGGAGAAAGGCTCAATAATCAGAAACAAAGAATCCAAGAAGCCTAACTAAACAACAACTTCCCCACTACCATCACGATCACCGAGAGTCTCCACATCTGCTCAGACCAAGGATTTGGTGATCATCGCAAAAAGAAAACCAAATAGAACACAGACACAGAGAAAAAGGATAAGCTAATTGCAAAAAGAGAAAGAAATATATATCTATATATATATATATATATATATATATATATATATATATATATATATATATATATATATATATATATATATATATATATACCCACACACACACATATATACATATATAACACTCGAAAGAATTGCAGAATAATGCACCAATTACACCAAGCTAAGTAATATCAACTAACCCATCACACATGGTGACACTCTAGACTCAATTGTCTAGATCTAGACATTGATGTATGATTCTTGGTGGTTTTTGCACTTGTGGTGACCTCTACTACCTGCAGATTGTCAATGGGCTTCACCCTACCATGTACAATGTTAGTCCTTTTAACCGCCATAAGAACCTTGGGGTTATTCTTAAAGACATGACCTCCTGCCCCTCTCACCACATGACTCATTCCACTCAACGTGAGTCTTGAATGAACATTAGAGTATCAGGATAAACCTCCAGTACTGAATCCTTACATCACTGAACACACTACTAATTAAATCAAATAGGATTTCCCCCATGGAATCTCCTATATTCTCACACAAGCATTTCAAAACAAATATTAAAAACCATACAAATATGCCTCTCTTGGAAAATAACTAATTCTTATAATTTTTATCCAATCCAACTTAACAACACATTATGCAAACAATTTGAGATTTTAGAAACAAACATGCAGCTTGTGTAAAGCTCCAAAAATTTTATATTTATATTCAAATTAAAGATAATTGAATCAAGAAGCAAATTCAAAAAGAACCAACTTAATTGAATAACCATAGAGAAAGTTATGCACCAAACAAGCAACAAAGGTTAATGTTGTCAACAACCAAAATTACAAGGACCTTGCGATAAAACCTGCTCTCATTACAGACCTCCGATTAAGGGTCCGACCGGTCAAAGTCAAGAACTATGTGTCTAGGATAATCTGTTGAAATGTCAATTTGATAATTGGAACCTTCATTTTTTAAAAGTGTGCAGTGGAGGAAAAATGGTAGTGCCAATATTAAAACCAATGATAGGATACTCAAAATTAGTTGGTAACTATAAATTGCAAAGGAATATAATATTTTTGAGAGGTGCTTTTATAATGATTCACTATTAAGGGATTTTTATTATCAAAAAAACAATTGCAACTCATTCATCTCACAAGGAAAAAGGGTGCACAATTCAAAATAGAGAGGGAGAAATGTAATTTAGGCAATTAAGAAGTTTAATTCACTTAAGAAAAAAAACCTCAATTTCATGACATCCTTATTCTAGGAAGATTATAGACATTCAAATAAAATTATTCTCAGAACATTATAGACGTGCAATGCAATTAACTACATAATGCACACGTGAGATGCCCCTCATCATTAACTTATATTTTTAAGATTCCTCGATAAAAAGCAAGACCACGACAAATATTGTTGAAATCTAAATAGTATCTCATGTGGAAAACACATAATTTTCGATAATAAGATCAGAAGTATAAATAAAAGAGCTAAATACAACAAGCCAATAAAAAATGATACGTCAACCAAAATAATGAATAAAAACAAACTTCTACAACATTCATTGACATCAATCAAACGAACTTAGCACATTCCAGAACGAAAATAAGTACAATCCATTTCAAATAAAAAGAAGAAGTTCTAGCTTCCCTTACCTTAACAGGTGTTAACCCAAGAACATGCCCCAAAAGAAGAGCACCACCGCGTGATTACAGCTTACGGAGTTGGAAAACAGAATCAAAGGAAGCGAAAATTGAGATCCTAGTAGAGGTTAAAGTGGAATCGAAGCTTCCAAACAGAAAAGAAATGAAAGGGAACATGATTTTAGAGTTCTACTTACGTGAAGGATAGCATTCAGTAAACTCAATGGATGATCTTGTTGTGCCCTAGCAAAGCTTCTATTTCAAACAAGAGAGAAAAGAGGTGGACTATTTTTGAAAATGAGACAGACATGACAGTTAGTGGCTGGAAAAGGGTTCTAGAGGCCCCTAATGGGCTAACTAAGGGCCCTTACTCAATAAGTTGAGCCCAAATACCTAAAACAAAAGTGGGTCTTAAAGCTAATCCGTTTAATCTTTCTTAGGACATTGTTGATCTTAAATAATTTTTTATTATCTTTAGTTTTGAGAAACTACTTTCGACCGAAGCCACAAACACTAGAATTGTTAGCATTATCCTCATCACTAACTACTTCTCTTTCTCTAGTTGCTTTCACATATATATATATATATATATATATATATATATATATATATATATATTTTTTTTATCTTGTTCATTCAAAGAGCACCCAATTGTATTTTCTAATTCACTTTTCTTATCTATTTTTATAATTTTTTCATAGCTCCTTTTTGTATTGCAATTAATGCCTCAATTCTTCTCTGTTTTGAGATTTCTAAATAGTCTGATCCAAAAGTTAACCATGAGAGGGTCACCATTTTTTGTGGACGTTAGGATTTAGCTTCTCATTTTCCTTCCCGTTTTTTTCCTTTCACGCAACTGCCTATATAAAGGCAAACCATTCATTCTAATGACTAGTTTGATGAATATATCGAGAGGTTTATTCCTTTTTCTCAGAGCTCACTTGATAGTTAAGGTTTTTGCCTCCTAGGTTTCTGAAACTGTGACATTCCCTTGCCGGAACATGAGAGACTTTCTCGTTCTTCCACTGCGAGTGCTAATAATAATAATAAGAAGAAGAAGAAGAAGAAAGATAATTAATTTTACATTTTGATCAGACATACACAAAATGAAAATAGATGAAGCTCTTACATGTCTAACGAGGTTAAGATTATAGTCTTCTATTTTTCTTGTCACACCAGAATGCCAAAGCTGAAAACATCATATTTCACATCGAACAACCCATCAACTGCATACTCTGATGTCGTGTACCAATGCAAAACATAAATTGCATGAGAAACTTTCACAAACATTTGCAAAAAGTAAAAACACAGATGGTTAAGAGAAAACTCACTAGTTTCCAACTACTCTACTTGTGTTTCCTTCAAGCAAAAAAGTTATTAAACATGGAATCTTCCATGTGAGTAATATGCTTATATCGTTGACAACCAAATCTATGCTTTGGCTGCCATTAGCCATGTATTCATAAACTAGCATTTTTTCTTGTCCTTGAATGCAAACAACCAAGAAGTTTAACAAGATTTCGATGTTGAAGCTTTGCAATCAATTTGACTTCATTTATGAATTTGTCACTCCTTGCCATGAGCTCCTTATGGAGTCTTTACAGCAATCTCTTGCCTATCTGCTAATATTTCCTGTATATATATAACAATTATGATGAGCTGATGTTCTTTTATTCAGTTACTAGGCTCAAAACTATTACCTTGTATACAAGTCCAAACCACCTTGGCCAATTTTATTTTCATCGGAAAAGTTGTTAGTGGCTGTTGTAATGGTGAATAGATCAAACATTTGGACGTCCAAATTGTCTTCGCATTGTTCTGTTAATGATTTTTCTAAAAACCAATGAAGGCCTTTAGAATAATGTTATAAAATATGAGTAGCAAATTAAAGATACTTAGAATAGAAAAAATACATTTTACTCAGCTAATTATTAAAAATCTAGAAGTCCAAAGATTGTGATAATATAAAATTTAAGTCCGATGATAATTTATTATTGTCCATGCAAAAAGAGTTTTCATTTGGGATAAAATTGTGAAATTTT
>Ga0214542_1002787_pt1 | contig 35949 bp, 13 predicted proteins | sample CNSS1metaG_FD_160096 | JGI IMG/M metagenome (GOLD analysis project Ga0214542, IMG submission 160096) | Root nodule microbial communities from cowpea collected in UCLA plant growth center, Los Angeles, California, USA - CNSS1 | ecosystem: Host-associated > Plants > Roots > Nodule | place: USA...
TGTGATTTAATAAAAATATAAAGACTTATTGATTATTATTATGGGAAGTGATAATAAAATAAAATAAAGATAAAGATAAAATAAAAACCAACTTGATGGACGTTGGTTTATAAAAGGAATTGGGGTTCTGTCTCTGGCCATAAGGTTCTTTTCACTGTAACCCATCAAGAACGTGTGAGAAGGGAAAGAAAGGCAAAGAGATAGATTGGGAAACGGTGATTGAAGAGCACACAAGATTACAAATTTGAAGAACGCATATTCACAGGATCTCTCATGGATCAAGGTTAGTGCTCTATTATGTTTCATCGAGTGAGAATCATAAATCTTAAAGATCCTTAATTAGTTTTACACATCTACCATACGTATCCGATATGTCGATACATTTATTTTCAAAATAATAGGATACGATACGTGATAGATACGCGATATATGAATATTGAAAAATATACAATAATTCTTCTAAATACAATAAATATATGATTGTTAATGTGTGAATCCAAAATTTCTAGTTAGAGACCAATTATTATGGTAGCAAAAACATGTTAGCTAATGTTAGTGACCAATTTAAAAATCAATTTATAACTGAAATTATTTTAATTATTAATTTAGAGACTAATTATAATTTTTTTTAAACTATTTTAATTGTCAATATAATGACTAATTATTTTTTGTCACTCAAATTATTGTTCATTATTCAAAGATTTTATTGTAGTGTATTACGATTTTATAAAGTAGATACTTCATTGATAACTATTGTTAAAATATTTTAAAATATTAGACACGATACGTATCGAATTATGTGACCCAAATTAAAATATCGATACATTGTATCAATATTTTAAAGATACAATCGTAAAATGTTATAGAAAAATACAAATTTATAAAAACACCTGTATTTGGAGGAGAGAGTGTGCAAAACGCGTTTTGAGAGATATGAAGGAGAAGGATATCGGATATCACTCTGAGAGAGGATGTTGGAGTTGAGAAGAGAGAAATAAAACTTTTCAAAAACACTATCCAATATACACAGTTATGTTGACCGTGAGGAGAACTTTATCCATATAAAATTGATTCAAAAATTATAATGGAGTTAAAATCTAATTTTATATAACAGTTTTGAAATTAAAAATTTATTTAACTTCATTTATATTTTATTTTTAATATTATGTAGACTTATTTAAGTTATTCCTAAAATATTTTTATATTTATCTTTCGGTTCCATAACTTATATCATAATAACCCATATTCTGTCATACGGTGATGTTGTTGGTGCTTCACATAAAATGAAACTCAAGAGGTGTATTTTAGTTTTAACTTTTTAAACTTGGATTAAATATGTTTTTAATTTATAAATTTATAATTAAAATTATAATTTATTTTTATTAATATATTTTAGTTTTCAAATTTAAAAAACAAGTAATATTTCACATATTGATGTTTAAACTATTTAGGTCGTTTGATATGTTTGAACTTAAATATTCGGCTTATAATATATAAAAGAAAATTAACAGAATTGATTTAAAAATATTATATGTGTCAAAATTTAAAATTTAAAAATATTTTTATTATTTAAATTACATAATAAATATTTTGAGTTAAAAAAACTCGGCAATATAACATTAGATAACTAAGTCAAATTTCTTAATTTATTAAATGTTTTATTATGGTAGAACGACTTTTTTATAATTATTATTTTTTCTTTTTATATATTTGTTTCGATCTTTTATACGATAATTTTTATAAACATAATAAATATATGATTTTTAATATGTGAATTCAAATTTTATAATTAAAGATCAATTATAACTTTTTAAAATTATTTTAATTTCAATTTGGTTATTATATAGTAACTAACTATTAGAACTATTTTAATTAATACTGATTAATTATTTGTTATCATAAAACTAAAAATTTTGTTGCAATGTATTATGATTTTATAAATTAGATGTTTTATTGTTAAATATCACTAAAATATCTTAAAGTATTCAACATAGTACGTAATCCAATTTTAAGTATCTGAACATCGTAATATCGATGTCACTACCCACACATGTCTACATTATTAGCTTTTTTAAATGAAATTGAAAGGAAATAGTGAATTTCTGTTAACAACTAACGTTGCAGCTCAATTACGGAAATTTTACCTTTCCAACAAGTAACACAAAGTCCATATATGTATACTGACTCAAATGATGTGGCATAGGAAAATTACTAAAATCGAAAAACAAATAAAATATAAACAGTAAAACAAATAAAGGAAAATAGACTAAATGTTTCACAAGTAATTTTAACATAATTAAATCTTTACCAAATATATAACTTAAAGAAAAAAAATAGTACGTACTAAAATTAAAAAATTGGACAATGATTTATTGCGACTCTAAATTTTCTTACAAGATACTATTTTTCACTATTTTTTATTTTCTCTTTATAAATATAAAAATGTATTCTTTTACAATTATTTATATCAAATGATTGTAATGATGATTCCACACGAAATACACAGGTGGTTTTAAAAAACCTCGCGAATTAATTTGGATTACGGGTGTAGTTTTGGCTGTATTACTATATCTTTTGGTGTAATTGATTATTTTTTATCTTGAGATCAAATTGGTTATTAGACAGTAAAAATAGTAACAGGCGTACCGGAAACTATTTCTGTAACTATTTTTATAATTTGCATACTTTTGTATTATTTTTTTACTGCTGTATGTATAGTTTGTATATTTTTGTATTGTCAAGTGTCAAATAATTTTTTTTGATAAGAAAAATATATTTAAGAATCAGAAATTATTTAAATATGGCAACCTGTGGTTCAGAATCGTCTAACCCAACTCTGAACAAGGTAAAGTAGCGATTGCAGATTGTTTTTAGTAGATATTATTGATTGATGTTTACAATAAAGTAGAATGCATAGTGCTTATTGGTTTATAATTTTGTCAGTTTTTAATGAAACAATATTAGGACCATCGTGGTTGGATTTTGCTTTATCATTGGATTTGCATGAGAGAATAGAAGTGCACGAAGAATTATTCCATATTCTTTGAGCATGTGAATAATGAACTCGTCCGATAGCTAATAGCCAAGTAAAAGATTAAGTGTTATATTAGTTAAAAATGAAAAAAAATATAATATTATATAAAATTAAATATCTATAAATTTATTGTTTTAAGATTTTAGATTAAGAATTGTATCAATATTTTATACGATTAGAGTTAAGTTTTATTGATATTATATCTTTTCGATAAAATCTCTTTCTGCACACCTAAAAGAAAAAAAAAATGTTAGAAAATATTATGGGTGATTTATTTATTTTTTTCTGAAAATATTATGGGTGATTGATTTAGGTGGTATTGGAACATAATAGCGTGACATTGCCATGAAAAAGCAAACACACATTTGTCTCATTTGTCCTAACTAAAACAGTAACCAAACTGAATCATTAAATGTTTTTATATCATCACCATGATGTCATTTTACATCATCAACACCTACCATCTACCATTAGGCCATTAGCCACCACCCTAAACCCAAACTTCAATTCCTTCTTCTTCTTTTCGGTTATATTCAATGTTCAAATTCATGTCTGCTACATCTACTCACTGCCAAACAAGGTTTTTTTTTTTTTATTTTAATACAAATATTTTCTTAATTTATTTTTACTTTATGTGTCAAATTTTATCAAGTATAATGTTTGAATTGTGACTAATATAATAATATATAAATAAGATCTAGTAACTTTATAGAAGACTAACTTTTGAATTGTGTAATGTTTGAAGTCTTGAACTGAGACTTTGTTGTAAAACAAAAACTTCTATATTTTCTAATGCCTGACATAGGAAACTTTTTATAACTGTAAATTAAAATACGTTTAACATTTCAGTTGAATCACGTTCATTTTCTATGTGTATACTTATTCTTTTTGTTCTTACCTTTTATCATTTTCTGTACCTGCGATTGTACTCAGTTTTCTATATATTATTTTAAATAAATTTGTAGGTTATTCTACGATATTATGCATTTGATCCTCAAATTATCTTCACAAGCTTTGTTAACTCGTGGTTTTTCATTCATAGTGTTTTAAAGTTTTATGTGAAAATGAAACGAAAACAGTGATTCTTTTTGGAATAATCGAGTTAGGCAGCACAGTCCTTCTCAACATATCTGGGTCTGATCCTTCATTGTATTGATTTGATTTTTTAATTATTTTGTAATTTGATTCTTTAATTATATGTCAAATTTTTTATAATATGAATCCTCGAATATCAAAATTTACCTACCTAATTAATACAACGTCATTAGAGAATGTCATGCCAGAAGAGATTAGTAAAAAAAAAAATGTTCTGAATCGTTCTATTTTATTGGCTGTTTATCTCGCGAATCTGAGTTTGAGTCTAAAAACTGAATGACCACAAATTCATTCTTAAAGTTTTTCGCTTGAACTAATATTATTAATTTTTATGTGGTTTTGACTCAACTCTCTTTGATAATCTCTCTATAGATCGGGAGAAGAATCCTAGATATAATATAATGTGAGGATTGATTCGAAAAAAATAAATATAATATAATGTGAGGATTGATTCGAAAAAAAGGAAGATGATAAATTTGAGTGAATTATAGGGTGAAATTTGAATTATTATTTGTAAGGGATTTTGGGATGGAAGTGAATGGACTTAAGAGTAAAGTTTTAAAAGATCTATGAGTGATTTGATTGATGTGATAAATTAAAAATTTAATTTAATTAAAAGAAAAATAAGATTATCAAATTGTTCTTGATGTTGAAAGTAATTTAAAATAATATTTAGATAAGTTATATTTATTTTATAAAAAAATATTTAAATGAATAAATTGAATAAAATAATAATAATACAAGGTATTTACATATTTAAAAAAAAATTGGTATGACTAATTGAAACGCATCAAAATGAACAAGAAACACATGCACCACAATCACCTGAATAAAAGTATAAATGAGTTGAGGGTATAATGATATTTTAGTTTTAATTGCCTCAAATCAGCTCATGTGAGGAGAGATGAGAAAATAAAAGAATCTTGCAATTTTTTCCTTTCTCTTACTCTCAAATACTATGAAGTAAACACGTCTCTCATCCTCAAATTATGTCTCTTTATTTTCTCTGGACAATAAATCTTCACAGGTGAACACAGTGTAAAAGTTGAATGTCATTTTACATTTATCACAATATTGTTTCATATTAACCACATAATTTTATATCTCTTAATTTTTAATATGAAAAAAATGTAGGTTGATGCACAATATAACAACCTCTGGTTAATAATAAAAAAAATTATGTAAAATCTATAAAATTTGAATTACTCAATATATAAAAAACTTTAATATAGACTAAATATTTCTAAATCTATAGACTTAGAACTTAATTAGAATATTTCTTTTTATATGTTATATATATATATATATATATATATATATATATATATTATAATTTTTTCTTTTCTTTCACTTTTTTTTGCCGTAATTCACCATTTATCCCTTATTTTTATAATAATTCCATTAAATTCTGTCGCTTCTGTATTCGTGAATAATAGTACCCTAAATGAAACAAAAATCTTGTGGCTTTTACTGATTTGTCACCTTTCTTTCAACATGTTATATTTGCTTTTCTTTTTCTTTTTTTACCTAATTTTTTCAAAAGACAATTATTATATTTAGGAAAAAGAAATATATCTGCAGTTCCATCATTTTTTAGTCTCTAGGATGGACTACAGAAATTGTGTTGTGTTGTGAATAACGATGTTGTTTTCTTTTTTGCTTTCTTGATTTAAATAAGATTACTAAATTTAACTTTTTTTCATGTCTTCACAAATATAACAATAAAAAAATTCCTTGTCAAAACTCTCACATTTCCACTGAAAAGACACTTCATGGTTGTTATTATTTTTATTTTACAATTTACTATGACACCACTAAAGAATATAGCCACACCACAAATGTTATAGTGGACAATCATGTGAACTTCTATTAGCCAAGTCATAAAATCCAACAAGATTTAACGCTGAAAACTAAAACAATAAATATTAATGTTCTTAATTTTTATATATCTTTACAAATTAATTAAAACGTGATAAACGAATAAAATATTAGTTGTTAGCATTTATAAACCTAAGTTAAATGATTTTTCGATTCAAATAATTGTAATAAACAGCGTGTATATGTTCGGACCGACTCTATTATTGTGCCTGCCTTTTATGTATATATTTTTTTAAAATATAACATTGTTAAAATAAAAAAGTCGTGAAATTGCATAATAAATTATCATAACAGTGTTTAGAGTTTGAAAGCAATATGAAAGAGTGTGAAATAAGATAGTTTGTGGTCAATGGTGGACGCTTGTGAATCTTTCTTTCTCAAAAGCTAATAAAATATTCACTTTTATTCATTTCATATATTGTACGAAACTATTTCAATTTATTCTCGTGCATACACACTGTATTTTTAGTTTGACTCTTAGGTCATAATTGTAGCAGTACCCACAATAAACTATAAAACTTTAAATTAATAAATTAATTAAAAGTAATTATTGGATCTAATATGAAGCAAAGACAAAGTACAAGTCAATTTTATAAGGACTAGGTAAATTTAAAATTGCTTTTTTAATATAATACTAAAGTCATGAATTAAAGATATCTGGATGAAATTTTTTGTTTGTTAAGTTGGCAAAATTTGTTTATTAAGTTTATTATTTTTACGTGATTAGATTACTATCGAATTACTGTTTAATCTCATTCGAGAAAAGTTAACTTACATTATATAAATAAATACAAACACGGTGTTATAAGTTGATTTTGTTAGATTTAATTAAATTTAAAATATATTTATTAGCAATAGAATAAAAAATAATTTTATATATATTGTTCCGTACACCCAATAAATCTCGCAGCATTTAAGAGTTGAGGTCAATCGAAATTTAAATATTTCTATCTCCCTCCACCCTTTGATATGTCTTTTAAAGACAAATTCGTGACGAAGCTCAAATGCTCGGAAACGCAGTTGTTATTCTTAATGATGATGTCGGATGAACTTAGATCAGAATCGGAATATATATATATATATATATATATATATATATATATATATATAAATTATCTATTTTTTTTTCAGCTGAATTTTTCTTTATTGAGTTGAGAGAGCAACAGTGATATTTTACACTACATGGATCTAAAATATCCATTATATATTTTTTTTCTAAAAAAATTGATAAAAAGTAGTATTTAGAAAAATTGAAAATAAGGGTAGAGATGTAAAATAGGAGAATAAATAACAATCTTTTTTGGTGAGGTACCTAAAAATAGTATGACAGGAGGAGCTTGGTCCCTAGAGTAGCATAAAAAGAGGATAGGCATATGGGGAAAAGGTTTGTGTTAGTGCTATTCCTCATTCCAACCATAATAGCGACAAACACAACACAACCACTTGCATTTTTCTTAGTCGGTGTCTATGCGCATTTTTCACGTTGCATTATTGTCTCACGCAATTCTATTTTTTCTTATTATTACCACCTATCACTTCACACCACAACTTGCTTTCTCAGATCAACAGTGGAAACCACGTACATTCAAATGTATTTTTTTTTCTTCCAAAAACCAATATATAAATAAATGCAGAAAATCGTCTTAAAATAGTACTGTTAAAGTATTCAAACTTGGACCATGGAGTTTATAAATTTCGCCCGTGAGTCACGATGAATTATTATAATGATAATCTTTTAAATAAATTAAAAAATCGAGATCAAGATTTTCATCCGTAGGATACAACCAACCACACATAGAGGAAATCAGCATCAGGTGTAGAAACGAGTTTGTAATAATCGAAAGTTATCAAAATCATGCACTCAGTAGTAACTTTAAACATTCTTAAGCTAACCAATCTGAGTAATATCACTAAAATTTATCTCTGGTTTGGTCCACAGAGGAGAGGACCTAGTTGATTAAATAATATAATAATAATAATAAATACAAATATATATATATATAATCTTATATGATAAATTCGTATGAAGGCCACAGCAATCTTCAGAAGGCCTACGATGATGATGTAGTTAGGTGCTTTTGGTTGACCAGAGCCTGTATATCCTAAGTTCGTGACGAGGTAAACATCTACAAGTTAAGGTCAAACTGTTTCGAACATTGATCTTCAGGATCACCACCTGAACTGCTTCCTTCCGCTTTCTGATTGTTCACTTGATATGGCCCTCTCGCATTAACCCTGCACAGTTTCAACATTCAATCATTATTATCAAAACATAAGACATCCAAAAAGATTTTAGATTAATACAGTATCCAGATCTATTATATCTTATCTCTTATCTCTTATATAAATTGATTCACGACTTATTGGTGTCGAATCTATGTGTCTCCGCTCATGAAAAACTTCACTTCTTTAACTATAACTTCATACTTCCACTACTTTAACCAAATTTTCCACCCTCCATAAGGCACAGATCAGAATTTTCCATGACTAAAAGTAGCAAACAGAAAACAGCTCAATTACCTTTCTTTTCTTTTCTCGAGGAATTTTAGAAGTGAAGCTCTTCTAGGGTACCTCATATCTGTTTTGACAAGAGAAGTTGTAGCTAGAATTAGTGTCTGAACTTGGCACATGCGTGAGAGCAATGTTTTTTATGTAATTTTGTTTGTTCACATGACAGATGGGGGACACTGACCTGAACCAACCCCTTGGCTTCCTGGCTTAGGGGTTTCTGAGGTGTTTGTTTGAGGCACTTTGGTCTCAGCCAATTCTTTGGTGGTAACCGGAGCACTGGGGGGAGTTTCATCGGCGCCGGAAGTGTCCAACGCCAGCTTGGTGGCCAACTCCATGACCTCTGTTGCTTTCTCCGGTGGAAAACCATCAAATACCAACATTTTTCCAGCATAGAATATTGTCATTTGAGGAGATTCAGGAACCGGTGATCTACAGTACGAGAATCATAACAGGAACATTATCAGTACATGAACCTCATCAAATTTAGCAGATGTGATGAAGTAACAATGATGTAACATAGACATAGACACATCCCCATATAAACAGATCTAGTACAAACGGGGATATAAAGGCTTCAATTTTCAACCGCATAAGGTCTAGTCATAAGCTAATGGTCCAAAAACTTCAATTGTTTTTCATAAAAAGCACATATTCTGCATGACACAGATCGTCATCATCACCTAGAGATGATTTGGATCCTCACAAATGTTTGTTCATCTTTTCTTGCATACCCTTCAAGATATAAAAGGTTTCCCATGATGTCTCTCCTATAATGTTCTGTGTGAATACCTGGTGGAAGCATGGGTATACAGGTAATTTCACAAGGCTCAGGCTCTTGGGGTCATTTTTGAACATTCCCTAAACTATTCCAAAAAAAAAAAAAAAACACTTTTTCATCCCAAACCCTTTTGCCTTAGAATTCAGAAAAAAAAATGAACAGAAAAGAAAAAAAAATTTGCAACACACACCTAAGATTAGACTTCTTAATGCAGGGGTTTTCCACAAGCTGGGGAAGAAAATCCATGGCAGAAGCGCTTAGTTTCAAAGCCCCATCTGAGTTTTGCAGGCTGCCAAACAAATCCTTCGTACTGGCTGGAATTTCCAAATCCAAACAAACAACACCCCCATCAGAAATCCTCATCACAAGCAATTTCACACACTTTCTACATATTTCTACGCAATTAAGCTAGATATTTTCCCACACCAAACCATCAATTGTGACACACAACCTAAAAATTGGATGTGAAACACACCACGTGATAAAAACTCAGAGACCCAGGCAGTAACAAAACGAGATTCCTTGAGGAACAAAGATTCTACCTTTAGGTTCCATTTTCCCACCCATTCCAAGAGCGGAATCACCAGAAGCTCGCTTCTCCTTCAAGAACTGGCTCAAGAGACTGCAAGTCTGAGAAAAAGAGGACTTTTCCGGCGCCTTGCCGGACCTCCGGGCTTCCGACACTGTGTTGGGGAAACTTGACATTCTGAAGAGATGCCCGGAAAGAAATTTTGACGGGAAAAGGTGCGAAAGTTGATGAATGTTTGTAAAAATGATATCTTTTGGGTGGTGGGTGATGGTTGTTCAGTTCGTAGTTGAAAGGAAGAGGTTTGAGAGGGGGAATATGGACGGGGTTAGCAGTTTTCCAAGCATGTTCCTTGAATCTGCTATGGTCTGAGAAAGAGGGTGAGACCATGTGGTCTTTATCTTCCTAATTATTTTTTTTAATTTTTAAAATTCAGATTTATAATAAGAATAATAATCGTCGTGATAATTTAATATTTTTTGTTTGAAGCACGTGTTTTTTGTGTGGGAAAAACACGGATTTGTTCATACTGTTTAACTCTGTCTTCGCTTTAAACTAAGTGGTTTGTGAAAAGTCTATTCTAACCTAAGAGAGAGAGAGAGAAAAGTATTCTAAGGTTGTGTAGTGTATGTATGTGTGTAGCACTTTCCCATTTCATTTCTTTATCTTCGTTCTTATTTTTAGTATAGCTTTTTGAAAAGGTTTTCATATAATAATATAATTATTGATTAACTCTTTTAGAATTTTTATATTTAGGTAAAAATAGGTTTATAAGTCGATTGAATTTTATATTTTTTTTAGTCAATTGAAACGATATTGTGTAAATAGAGTTAATTTTATTTTTTTTAATTTATTTTTTCTCGTTAAATTAGCAGAAAGTATTTGAAGAATATCACACGATAAAATCTAAAAAATATCATATGTAAGTCGTTAGAATCACGTTACAGATTAAATTTGAAAAGTGATATGTGTCAAACCAAAAGACTAAATTGATTATATTTTAAACAAATTAGAATCCAATTCAGTAAAAAAAATTAAAGGTTAAAATAATTCATATGACTAAATATAGAAACTAAATTTCTAAAGAAACCAAATTGAAAAATAAATATTTTTTTAAAAACGTGAAATTTCTTCTTAATTAATATTTTTTTCAAAAGAATCATATAAATAATATTAATGAATTGTATTTTTACAATAAAGTAAATCAATAAATTGTACTAAAATATTTTCCATAAAAAATAAAATAAAGGTTGAATCATACATTAGTACATTTTAAATTAAATTTATATTGGATTTTTTATAATGAGAAAGTACGGTTGAATCATAAATAAAAATAGTAATATAACTGAACTTTAAAAAGTTAACATAATCTTATAAACAAGAGTTTACATTCGGTAAGAAAATTTTCGGCTTATTTTTTATTGTTTTTTTTTTCTGTTATTTTTCTATTGAATCTTTAAAATACATTAATTATCATTAATTTTAAAATTTTAAAATATATTAAAATTATCTTTAAAATATCAAAATAATATATTTTTAATGTTCAATAAAAAATAACACAAAAAATTTAGCAGGGAAAACGGACTCGAAAACTTCTAATATTAATTTTGGAAATTGGCCTTCTATTTGTTAACTTCGAGTTTGTTTTCATGCAATTCACCATTTAGCTATATATTATTAAAGTAATTAGTACAAGAGTGAAAACGTTACAGTTTGAATAAAAAATATAAGGATATAATAATTATTATAATTCACAAAATGGAATAAATAAATAAATAAAATTGCTGAAATAATTAAATATGAGTGTGAAACAGTCTGATAAAGGAAGTAAAAAATTTGTATAAAGAGATGATGAAAGTGTGCAACAATATGATAAATATGATAAGAGTGTGAAATAATATAATGATCAATAACAACATAACGAGGAAGAACTTATGCATGCTGAGATCGAAAGTTTGGTTATTGGTCCTTTAAGAACTTAATATAGCAAAATGATTGTGTCGTTAAGATATCCATAAATCTACTTATGATCCTCACTTCACCAATAAGACTAAATATCTCTATTTCTAACTTTTAGCTTACTCCATGTTAGAATTGTATATTATCTAATTGTAAAAAAAAAATAATAGATTATTGATGAGTGTATATTGTGGAATTTAATGCAGATGGTCGGTCAATTCAAAATTAATTTGTGGCAAAAGGCTATACAAAATATATGAAATAGATTTGCTCCAAAATTAGCATATTCAAAAAGTATATATATAAATCTTAATTTTGTGTTTACAATAATTTGACATGAAAAATACATTTTTACACATTTTTAACACACTTTCCTTTAATAATTTAAGGCGTATATTAAAAATAAAACAATAACGAAATTTTAAGTTTTAAGATAACAATATTTCGAATGCGATGATGATAGATGAACATCAACCACAAGTTAACCCATGAACTTTTATAATAAGAAAAAAAAGATTGAAAACAATTCCATCAAATTGGACACCTCTCCAAGTTTTATACCAATTACACTTCAATTCTAAATGTGTAAGCTAATTTTTATTATGTATTTAGAATATTCTATTTTAATCTTCTAACATTTATTTTAATTTTATATGTAAGTGAAAGGTGTGAATTAACTTTCAATTATGAGACAGTTGTTTGAAAGAAGTATTTCATTTTAAAGTATTTAAGATTTTCTTTATATGTCTAAAAGAACAATTAGAAAATTTAATGTTTTGATGTTAAAGTTGTTTATATAAGATTGTTATGATCAATTATCGCATTTGAAGTATTGACCATTTTAAAGTTTGAAATTTTATCACGGTTTAGGGTTTAAAAGACGCTTAAAAGGGTTGATGGAATAACCATATTTAAATTACAGTTGATTTTGACTTCTGAGCGATACAAAAATATTAAGTGTATCAGAACAAGGCACCACTTAAGATGTAAGGAGAACAATAATTCGTCTTCAAAATCAATTTTCCATTCTCCTCGGACAATGACTAAAAGAGAGGGTTTAATTTCTTTGGACAATGAGCATTTTTTTAAACCTCACTTTTGGTTCTCATAAACAACATATTTTAAAAACAAAACCGTGACAAATATTTGATGTAAGGAGAATAATGATTCGTCTTCAAAATTAATTTTTCATTTTCCTCACACAATGGCTAAAAGAGAGGATTTTAATTTCTTTGGACAAGGAGCATGATTCTCATAAACAACATATTTTAAAAACAAAACTGTAACAAATATTTGAGTTCCAAAACAAATAATACTTTAAGATCGATAATTGACTTTTTAACAATATTTTAATAATGGATTATATGGTCAAAGAAAAGCTAGATTATTTTTTTCTAAGTTAAGATAGTTTTAAATTATTGTCCGTATTGATTTCCTTTATATTTCTTGTAAGCATGGTGATTTGTTTATCTAAATTGTGATGGTCATATTTTGTGGGAGGTTTTGGTTGTTACAGCAAAAATTTTATTCAAATATAAGTTGTTATCATCTAAACCACTTTAGTCCCTACAAGTAAACATGATTATGATATAATGTTAAGCAAACTAATACTCAAGAGTTTGAAAATATAAACTTTGGTTGTTTTCTTATAGCGTAAGTGGACTTTAAATAACTGAGAAATACGATAAAGACATGTACAAATTTTAAAAAGATACGAATCGATTATATGTAATATAAATAGATTATTTCTTGTCAGTTTCTTAAGTTGAACAACATAAAATCAACTATTTAAATTTTAAACGACTAGACCATATTAAATGGATATTTAAAAAATAATTTTTTTACTCAATTATACGTTTAAGTATAGTATCGTATTAACTCCAAATCAAACTTATAGCATTTGAAAAATTATTAGAATATTGATATCTTAGAGAGTAATTATAAAATTGGTTCATATTGAAGAAGTAGTGATGAAATTGCTTAAAAATGTCTCAGTTTTTTTCTTCATGAGACTTGTGATTTTATAATTTAATCTTGGCCTTTTATAAATAATTTTCACAATTAATATTTATTTATAAGTCTCGTAATAATGTAAATATATAAATGCATTAAAAAAATATGGATAAAATTCAGTATACAAGGGTTGCCTCCCACTTCGTAATATCCTATTATTTAGAGACTCTGCGAGTAAAACGTGACTAAAATTTTAGGTTTAATAATGATTACTTTAGCATAATGGACGAGGAATAGAAAATACTATTTTGTTAAAGTGGGGCTTTTAATTATATTGATATATTTTATTATATCTTTTAATTGTTTATGTGACCAATTTCTTAATTATTATACTTTAAAGAATCATCATAAAAATATAAATTTTAGTTCATCTGAACCATCATTGTAAATTAATAGTGTGTGTAATAACAACAGTAAAACTAAATTAAAAGAGTGATTAGTCCTTTTTGTTTTTTCTTTTCTTTTCTTTTTCACTCTCCTTCAATTTAAACAAAAGATAAGTAAAAACTAAAATTTAATTTCTACTTTAAATAGAAATTACCAGTAAAATAATTCTTTATTTTTAAATAAATGGATAAGATAAAAGAAAGATTAATGGAGCGTTCATTATTTTGTTTTTATTTTCCTGTTAAAAATTGTGAATGCTATTATCAAATTAAACTTTCAATGAATTTTTCAATTTACACATATTAATATAAAAAATACATCTTTTTAAGTTTGATAATATTTTTCATACTTTCAATTAGTTTAAAGTATAATTTTTAAAATAATTATTACAAGTTTAATAAAATGTGTATATTTAAAGTATAATATACGATACTTTAAAATGTATATAGTATATTTTAATTCTGTTTGCGTTTATATTATTTTACTAGAGTGAAAAAGAATGAAATGAGAAAATAAATAAGTAAAAATATAAATGCATATATACTTGGTTTCAAAGAAAAGAAAGTGACAACTTTTAATAAATTAAATTTCTACTATTTTTGTTTTCACATGAGAACATTTAAAGTATCAACCACTTGATATTATTTGATAGTTCTAAAATAAAGAAAATATCTTCTGCTATTACGTAACGGTAAGAGTGTTTAAACGTTTAGACACAAAACTTAGCCAAAAGTTGTTAACATCATGAAATAGTGTGTTAGCTGAATAAGTTTAAGTATAAAAATAAGTTTAATGTACTAATACTAAACAAAACGCTATTATATAACCTACCATATTTTTAAACAACACTTTATCTAACAACTAATTAGACTAATTAATATGATTTTTTTAATGTGATCCATATCTTTATATTAAAAATAACTTTATTTGTATTAAAATATATGAAATTCTCAAAATGTTTTTGTTCTAGAAAAATTCAGAATCTCTATAGTTTGTAATAAAATTTAGTAATGATATAACACTCCAATTCATACAATTATATTTTAATACATGAGAAAATATAAAAATGATAACTTTCCTTATTCGAGAAATATAGTTAGTTTTGCAAACTTTCAACAAGTTTAATTTTTAATATTAGGAGTTCAAATTTGTCAAAAAAAAAACTAAATTATTAAACTAAATGTACTTATTACGATTCTCGATTAGAAGATATCTTTATTCCTTAAATCCTACATGCAAACCCATGTCTCAAAGCAGGCAAATCACAATAATAATAATAATAATAATAATAATAATAATAATAATAATAAATAAATAAATAAATAAATAAAAACTTATTATAAACGCAAATTTGACCTGCAAGATATTTTCTATTTTGGGCTATTTTCACTGTGCTAGACTCGGGTCTTAAAATGGATGAATAATTAACTCAATATTATTTTAGAGAGAAAGTAAAGAAAATTCAGTAGAAAGTTAAATTTTATAAACTAATTATAATTTTTTTATTGGTAGCTAATATTTATATATCAATTTTCAAAATAAAAATTTATTGGCTACTAAAATAGTCACTATTAATTTTGAATAAAAAATTATAATTGATTTTTAAAATTTAGCTACGAAAAGAAATTAGACACTAAACATTAGTTATCAACGTTTTTGTTGTTAAAGGAATTGATTTCTAAATTATTTTTTAATTACTAGTGACCAATTTAGCAACTAATTATAATTTTTTATTTATAATAATGATTATTTTAATTACCAATATATTTGTATTTTGTAAATTGACATCTAAACATTAGTTACCAATACAAAAATATAATTGATTCCTAAAATTTAATTACCAAGATTTTAACTAACAAAGGTAATTATTCACTAAACATTAGTTATCAATGTTTTTTTGCTACTAAAGGAATTAGTTTATAAAATAATTTATAATTAATTAGTGATCAATTTAGCGATCAATTATACTTTTTTATTCATAATATTAATTATTTTAATAACTACTTTTTATTATTATTTAAATTGGTCACTATAGTGATTAATAACTTTTGATCACAAAAATATATTGTTAATGAGACATTTTATTGTAGTATAAAATAAAACAATCATACTTTATCTTATTTAAATTATTTATACTCTTAAACAAATTTACTCAATCCTTACACGAGGAACACGAGAACAATATAAGTTTCACTAAATAATATTGTTTGAGTGAGTGATCTCCCTCAAATGAAATCTTCCTTCTAGCTTAAACATATTATATAAGTATTGAATGTTTTATTATTAGAAACTGAAATTATGGAAATTATTAATGATGTAGGTGAATTTAATTGGTTACCAAATGTGTTATATCTTTGAGTAGTATATTGTACGAAATTAATTGTGCACTATTATAATTATGTATATTAATTTATTTAGTTTGGTTACATGTTTGAGATAAGATAAATAGATACATTAGGAGACATGTTGACCAAATATGTGATTTTTTATTTATTGGGATTATTTTGAAATGCTTATGAATTATGTGTGTGTGTGTGTAAAAATTTGTTGGGAGAAAAAGAAAAGCCCTTTGGCTCAATTAGCATAATGGTGCTTAAGAAAATTTAAATGTGTATTTAATTTGTTGAGTGAGCAAAAGTAGTGGTTGAACAAAAACTTCTAGACTTTAAGCAATATTATTTTAAATGTTATAATAATTTATATTTCACTAGAAAAGTTTATTTGTTATGAATCTATTATATTTGAATACTATTATAATGTGATGATGATTAATAATAGAGGAGTTTTCTAGATGAAATATTAAAATAATGAGAGTAAAGTTTTGTGGACATACATTAATGTGTTTCCTAATTTGAGTGGTGGGAAAGTGGATGAAAAACGACTTGACATTGGCCAAATTACACATATGTATGTTATGATATTATGCACATGTCGATAAGACTTTTCAATTATGTTCTTCCAAACCTTGCAAGTTGTTCACAACCAAAACACATGCACCACAAAGTGCTTGTTTCCAACAAAGACACCCTCATTAGGGTTAGGAGAACTTGTCGTTAGTTTAAAGGTTACTCACATTTTCTAGCTCTATCTTTTTATTTTATTCAACATTTTGCATCTATTCAAAATATAATCAAATTGTAGTAGTGTATTAAATATAAATCTCACATTACAAATAATTAAAAAAATTTGACTTTAAAAGGAATTTAGATTATCTGTTGAGATTTTTTATGTTGTTCTTCTACTGTGTTTTTATAATACACTAATTTTGACATTTTTAAATATATTAAACAAATATTTAAAATACCAACACAATATATTTTTAATGTTCAGCAAAAGACAACATAAAAAAACTATATTTTTAATGTTAAACAAAAGACAATATAAAAAAAACAATATAAAATCTGGATTTCATTAGAAGTCTTAGATTAATTTTCATGAGTAAAGTTTATTTCAACTCGAAATTAAATTATGTTATTTTAGTAACTGTGATACATGACATTCTTAAAGTAAAGGAAATATACGATGAATTATAGTTTTTTTATTATTTCAATTTAAGTAGACAGAAAAATATATGAAACGTAAAAGTGGGGTAAACATGTAAATAAAAAAAAGTTATCACTTTTTTTTTATTTAAATTAAAGAATAAAATAGTTTAGGAGTTGGGTAAAGATGTAATTATCTGACAGCGATCTAAAATAAGTCATTATTTAAATTGTTTGGATATGTATATCGTAAATTAAATATGTCACGTGTAAGACGAGTTTAAATTGAATAGTTGCTGGGGTCGTTTCTGCAATTTAAAGCCAGGTCTACAATCGTACACACATAAATATTTTGGAGTTACACAAACAACGAGTTTTAAGTTAGTTTACCAGGTCATAGTTTGATTTTGAAGAAAAAATATAATACATAAATATTACACGAAAAAAAATAAGATTAAAAGCATTAAACATTTAATTATTTCGTAACTAACAAATATTTTAAAAATAGGCAATATTACGAAGTTTGTAAATAAATATTAATAAAATAATCAGGAGCATTTTTTTAAATGGATTAAGTACGATTTTAGTCCCTGAATTTTGATCAAAATTTGGAATTCGTCATTGGTCGAAACTTTGATAAATTTTGATCCCTAAACTTTAAAAATGAATGAATATAGTCCTTTTAATCCAATTGCGTTGACTTTTTTCAATATATGAATGTGTTTCATATTAATATTTGAGTTTTTTATGTTGTTTGACACATTCCCGACTCAATATTTACTGAGAAATGCGTTGGAAACCTAGAAAAAAGTTAACAAAATTGGGTTAAAAGGACTATATTAATTCATTCTTAAAATTTAGGGACCAAAATTTATCAAAATTTCGACTAGGGACAAATTCCAATTTTGGATCAAAGTTCAGGGACTAAAAACATACTTAACCCTTTTTAAATTAATAGGTGTAATATATTTTTTTTATTTTATAAACTTTTCAAAATTAAAATTGTTTTTTTTTGTCAAATTTTGATAAAGTTTGGTCACAAACTTTAAAAGTAAACAAATATAACCTTTTTTACTACAGTGTGTGAATTATTTTGACATGTTAAACAATTTTTAATTTGTCCCACTTTATATATATCAACTTTAAATATCGTTTAACATATTAAAAAATATTAAAATTATTAAATTGAAATGATTATATTTAATATTTTTAAAGTTGAAAAAAACAAATGAGTAAAGTATGTTTTCAAAACTATACTTTTTTTTTACAAAAATTTAATATATTTTTTATCCTCAAATTTTAAAAGTGAATTGATATAATTTTTTAACCTAATTATATTAAATTATTTTCAATGTCAAACTTATTTGTAGCTAACCTTAAAACTAAATTGTGTCAAATCATATAAATAATTCTCATACTAACGTGAAAGACATATACAAAATAATAAAAATATAGTTAGACTATAAAAAATATATTCATTTATTTTAAAATTTGGAGATCAGAATATAAAAAAATTTCATACAAAACAAAATTTAATTTTCAATCAAAATTTATAAACTAAAAATTTCATTAGCCCATAAAAAAAAGTTTATCAACATTTAAAATAAAAATGAATGAAATTCAGTTTAAAGTTAAAAAATTGAAAAGATGTTTAAATTAAAATGAATTAATCTCTTGTTCCAACACACTGTTTAGTAAGTAAAAGTAAAGTTTGACTAAGTGTGTTAGGTAACAACGTGAGGAGAGTGGTATTGCGTGCCGACAACTAGAAGCGCGTGTGTGGGGTCCACGTGAGCTGCTGAATCACGTTTCCTCGAGACTCGTGTCGTGACTCCTTCGCAAACAAGCACGTGATAAGCAATGCTTCAAATATTCCTTTCTTCTTACGCCATTTTCAACTTCTGTACAATACAAACCACATACGCTCTGTTTTTCTACGTTATTCATGTATCTTCTACGTATTTACTTTTTTTCGTTCGACAAGTATTCTAATCATCGTATTTTATACGTATTTTTAGTAAGTTAAAGGTTTTAATTAATTAATATTTTTTTTCCAATAAAAATAATTGTTTCACACTCAAGATACACCGATCAATGTCGATTAAACAACGTATTTTAATTAATACTAATATTCTATATTTATAATTATCTCAATTAATATCAATAACAATAAATGTAAAATTTGCTAATATTATTACTGTCTCTAACCTAAATTATCTACCATTTTATCATTTATAATTTGTCCCAAAATAATTAATCTTTTAAATTTATAACGTATAATTAAATTTTATCTTCTAATGCGATATTATCTATATTGTATCGGTAATAAATGCCGTGTGATACATTTATTGAAAGACTAAGACTATTTTCATAAAAGCATATAAAAAAATTATACTTACTATTATAATTAATTTATATGTAACAAAATAAGAATATAGATATATATATATATATATATATATATATAGTGAGTTTATCATAATGAATATTGTTATATTTTATTTTAAATATAATAAAAAAATTCATAATTTTAATATAAAAAAATTTAGTTTGTTTGAATTCTATCAATAACCGAAATAATTAAGACATGTTTAGTTTTTACGAACTTGTCACATGTTTTTATTGAGAAAAAATTAAATTAATAATTGTCACATGTACTTGCATAAATTTTGTGACATTTAAGTTAGTTTGAGTGAAAGTTCTAATAAAGGTTAGAGAATAGTGGTAAAAATTCATTTTAATTTAGAGTTAAATATATTATCCGTCGAGTGATATGATGTATATGATAAATTAAAAAATATAATTTAACTGATAAAGAAAATAAGATTACTAATTTACCTTATATAAAAGTAATTTAAATTAAATTGTAAATGATGTAAATTATATTATAATGAAATGTCAAATATTATTTTAACTGAAAAAAATATAGATAAAAATATGATTTTTAGAAATTAAGATGAAATAAAATTTTGGAGGTTAGTTAAAAAAATGAAGTTATAATTTTATATTAGGAAATTATTTTAAATTGATATATCGTATTTTAAAATTATTATAAATTAAATGGTCAGACAATACACTTAAGAAGGTAAAGAAAAAATCCAGTAAAAAGGTAAAAAAACGGTGTAAAAGTGAAAAACTGAAAAAATATAAAGATAAAATGATAATTATTCTGAAAGTAACTTGTCTTTTCATTCAAATATTCTTAATCTAGAGAATATCACTATCATTCTCACTCCTCCAAATCGTATTTTTGTAAATCGATTTAAATCTTTAAATATAAACACAACACTTAGCTTCAATTATATCCTGTGCTACAGTAAATCAAGATTAACGAATAAAAACCAAGTGAAAATCGGAAACAGTAAATCAAGATTAACAAATAAAAACCAAATGAAAATTGAAATTAGTGTATTTTACTTTATTGCAAAAATAAAGCTATATTTGAGAAGAATGTGAAAATGCAAAATACGATTTTTTTTAAGCTAAAACATAAAATAAAATGGAAAATAAGGAGGACTTTACTTTTCTGCAAAAATAGAACAGATATTAATTATTTTCAAATATATATTTCCACGTTTCTGTGGGTCCCGTTTACCGCGTGTCATGTCTCAGTTGCATGAGCTGTGACTCTAATAAAAATGTATTAAACGTGCATCTTTTTCATTATTATGAAATAAAAAATTGTTTTAAGTTTAATTGTTCGCAAAAATTAGTAAATTTAATACATATAATATAGTTATTTTAATGATTCTGCTTCTTTACAATAGTATTTTAAAGTTTTTCATTTAAATTGAAAACGTTGTTATTTTTTTTAATGTAATTTTAAGAGACTTATCTATTATATTTTTCCAATTTTTTATTTTAATCTATATTCACGTGTCATTATATTTTCTTGGGTTAAATATTCGCCTTACTTGTTTATATATTAAATTTTTACAATAAATAGTATATGAAAAAAAATGCATAAAAGACGTAATAACACAGAATAACATTATTATTATTAGTGGACCCAAGAACGGGTGATAAAAAAAAGCACGGGGGATCCGTGTTCCCCCTTAATTTTGTGGAAACTCTCAGACATAATGATGTTACACTATTACAAAATATAAAATTAAACATTTTTAATATGTTCAATTTATTCCTTTTTGAATTTTATAGTTAAGAGGCATTTTGTAAAAAGTTGTGACTATTATTTATAACAGTGATAATGGTAGTGGGAGACCGATATTATGATAAAATTCCACTTATAAAGTGATGTAGTTTGAATAGTAAATAAAAGTTAGGTTAAATTATTTTTTGTCCTTTTACTTGTTAATCAGTGTAAAATTAGTTCTCAAGTTCTTTTTTCTTTTGGTCTTAGTTTTCTTTTTAAATATTTAATTTGGTTTTTATCATTAGTTGAATCAAATTGTGTTAAAATTAACGTCACATGTCAATTTGTAATTTTTCTGAAATTTTTTTATACATGTTACCACAGTCGTAACATGTGTCAAAATGATTCAATTTGGTTATATATTTATGTTTAGTTTCAATTTAGTCTCAATATTTTTGGTAAAAAATGAAACAATATATACTATTTTAAATTGAGACTCAATCTACTTTTTGGATAAATCTTATAGTTATATTTTTACTAAAATTAACATTTTTATTAAATATTTCTAAAAATAATTTTAAATTAATTGTATACGAAACTTTAAACTTTGATTTTGTTTTGAACTTGAAATTTAGTTCATAAATTTATGTGTCACAAGTTATTTGATTTTTAATCTTTAATAAATTTGTAGTATATGATACACTTAATACCTCTAGATATAATGACAAAAATTACTAATTATTGAAATTAAGTTTGGAGTTTAACTCTGTTTAATAATAAAACTAAAAACAAAAATTTTATGTATAAATACTTTAAAAAAAATGTCAATTTTTAAGTAAGAATATAAACATAAAATTTATACAAAAAGTAAATTAAGTTTTAATTTAAGGAGAATTAAGATCGTTTCATTTTTAAAAATAATTGGACTAAATTTAAAGTAAAAACAAATATAAAAACAAAATTAATACATAAAGACTAAATTGAATAATTTTTAAAGAAATTAAGACCGAATCGACACATAAAGACTTGAAAATGAATTTAACACTTATTGATAAATAGAAATATAAAAGATTAATTTAACCTAAAAAAGTTGTGATCAATTTTATTCATTCCTATGTGCACATAATGCAAAGTAAATCTCTTGGAAACTCTCCAATTACATGAAAATTCAACAAACAACACATTGTTTCCATATTTTTGGAAAGGTCATGTTATTACCTAAACTTTTACATCAAAATGAAACTATTTGTTATATTTTACGACAATCAAGTTATACCATATTAGAATTAATCCAACCTTTCGTTATTGGCAGTAGTAACATATAACTCACAACTAAAATGAAAATAAAATTGAAAATAGACAATAATATAATTTTATTAAGAAAAAAAAGAAAATTATATACTATTCTATTTTGTTTTAAACATAAAATAATATTATTCTTTTTCGGTAACAGAAAAAACAATACAAAAAACATGTTTAATTAGGTTGTTATTTTATAAGAATTATTTATTTATTTTTAAATATTATAAGCTTTGGACTACCAAATTTGTTTATATACATACAAATTGGTATAGAAACAAAAATATTATTTTTAATTTTAATATAGACTCCTCAAATTTATAATACTTATAAATAAAATTTTGACAATCTCAAACTTATTTGTTAAAGATCCACTACTATTTGTTAGGATTTCTGATGAAAGACAACAGACCCACATAAGAAATCAATATATCATATTCAACAAAAAAACATATATTTATAAATGTTTATACTTATATATTATTTATTCAACTCATTTCTAACGAATATAAAACTTATATTTTATCTTGAACTTCAGAAATACAAACTTATTAGTTTGTCTAATAAAACTCTTTTATTTTTTCTATTAATAATGGGATATTTTATCTTATTTTTAGTTGTGTGAAAATGAAAACAAGTTAATTATTGAAATTAAAATATAGATAGATAATTGGATGATTTACCGTTCTTCTTTTGCCAGTTGTTTAAAAAAAAATACAAAGGGATAATGGTATAATTTTTTAACAATTTTGTCTCTGTTGTCTCAAATTTTTCCAAGATAATTTATTTCCAATGCATTAGCGGTTATGTTCATTACCATTTATTTTTCCATTACGAAAATAAAAACAATCTATTATTCGCCATTATCGACTAGAACCAATAATTGAAGTTATTAAGTATAATTATTTTTTAATTTTAATGATTTTGATTGATTATATTGACAAGTATTATTTTTAAATATATTGCGAAATAAATGGTGGGGAGAAACTTTCTGTAGGTGTACAAATACATATTGATAATTTTGTTAATTTCTTACATTAAATAAAATCAATTGAAAACTTATCTAAAAAACTGAATTTACTATTCTACTGCATAAATAAGATATAGATATTAACTTATTTTATAATAAGCAAAAAAATAATAATTCATAAACGATGAGGAAAGATTACAATCCTCATCGTATTTGAAATATCATCTTCATCTTTGAAGAGTTCAACCATAAACAACTATGTTAGTCAAACTTAAGACTGAAGATTTTGACTTTTAGGAAAATAAATTTCAACGTTGAAAGAAATTTCTATAACTTCAATGACAACCCACTACTTACGCTATTCAATGTTCTAACAATAAAAAAAAAATAAAATTTTTTTTAAAAAATTTTTTATATATATAAAAAAAATATATATAGATATAAAAAAAAATATATATATATATATATATATATATATATATATATATATATTGACTAAAATTCATAATAGATATTTAATGAATATATATAAACAAGTGACATTATTACTTATTTGTTGATATTGATGATTTGTATTTTTATATTTTTAACATAAATTAACTGATCAAAATAAAATTATTAATAATAAACTATCATCAGTTAACAAAAATTTAAATTTTATAAATTATAGACCCAGATAGAATCAAATTAATTGATTGTAATTAATTTGAAGTTTATTAATCATGCTTAGTTTATTTTTGTACATTAATTACTACAAAGTCATATTGAGGATTTATTTAATGTAAATGATGTTTTGCTCCTTGACAAGTTTTATCCATTGCACTAGGTGAAATAATAACTTTGTTTTTGGTGTTGTGAGTATCATCTATCTAATAAATTTGTACACATAACTATGAGTAAACACAAATTTTGCGTTATATAAATGATTTACACATGTGAAAACATGGTATCTAACCATTACGTTAACAACTAAAAGTCATACCAACTTATTTACACTAAAAACGCTTCTATTTATATCTCATTATAAAGGATGTTTGTTAATTCGGGCTAGTTGATTATTCAATAACTTAATATAACCTAAAAATTAGATTTTATTTCATTTTTTATAGGGTCGAATTTGACTTAACTTTTGTTTTTTATATATTTTGAATAGTTAACTATGCTTTTATCCCTAATTTTTAGTAAAAGTTGAAATTATTATACTTTTTAAATTTTTGCATAGTTCGATCTCCAAATTTTAGAATTGTATGAATTTAATTATTTTATAAATTTTTGTTAAGTTTATTTGATGTTTCAAATACATTTCATGGTAATTTTTGAGTTATTTATATCGTTTGATACATTTTTGTTTCAATGTTAGTTGAGAAATACGTTTTAAATGTCAACAAAATTTGATTAAAATGAGTAAATTCACATATTTTTAAAGATAGAGAACTAAATTCGTCTAAAGTTTTGAAAATAGACTAATTCCAATTTTTACTAAGAAAAAGAAAACATATTTAATCCTATTTTGAATTTATTTGAACAAATCATGTTATCTTTTTTCTTTTCACGTCTTAAATTAATTCGAACAAACTTGTTCTAACTTAATTTACCGGTTTACTTGAAATCTTCTTTTAAGATTGTATTGTTTTTTTAATTAGAATAATACTTTAAAAAAATATAATTTTGAGAAAAGAAAATCTTTAAAATTTTAATCCAATTCAAACGATAATAAAAATAAGTCAATTTTTTTCTACCGAACTTTTATTGTCTTTTGTTATGTTTTTAAAATAAACTACTTTGATATATTATTAATAATTTTAAAACATCAAAATACATTAATATATTTTAAAAACATAATAATAAAGGATAATTAAAAAAATCAAGAAATAATTCAAAAATTATAAAAGCTCAACGCAATGCCTTTTAGTAAATATAATAATATACTTACTTAAATCCTACCCAACCTAACTAGCGAATATCTTGAGTGCAGATAAATAGAAATTTTAAATAACTTAAATATTTATTAATAGGTAAGAGTATCAATAGCACGTGCTTTAATTCTTTTAAAAATTTACGGGGATTTTTTTTTTTTGTTTGACCCTTTTGAGATTTAGTAGTGGTTGAGGAAGAGATTTGCGGAGGAAAAAATAAAGAAAAAGAAGAAGGAACAATAATGTGAGACAGCAATGTCTTAAATTTCCACCAACTTTGAATAGTCTTAGGAAAAAGCCAAACATGCAACAAAATTGACTTTAATTTATACCAATCAATGAGAGCCACCTACTTAAATCCACCCTTGAAATCCTGGTCAACTACAAACGTGTTCATTTAATGACTTTTACTTTTCTTACCATAAACCTAAAACCTAAATAAAAATCTTCATAACAGTATCCCTACTTTCATCCACTCTTAAATTCAACTATTATAAATGAAAAAACAAAACTAAAATCAGAGACTCTATTTAAGATAACCAGTTAAGATTCTAATAAGCATTCATTAGTAGTAATAAAGTAAATAGATATTTAATATCAATAACTTAATTATAAAATAATACATTAGAAGCTATTGTATTAAATTTTTATGAGAGAAGAGTTTACCAATAAAAGATTTAATATATATATATATATATATATATATAATTACATTTAATAAAAAACATATTTCAATGCATATTTTCAAAATTTAATAAAAACTGACAAGAGAGATCTTATCACTCATTCGTACTTTCATTATGAACTCCATTTCATTTGTTGATATAAATATAATCTTTGGTCTTCAAGTGTCAAAATTTTCTTTAATAAATATATACTAATTTGAAGAAATTAAAATATAAAATTTGGAGAAAATTATTTTTTATTTATATATTAATTTTTCTTTGTATAAAAACTTTTGGGGGTTTTTAATGCATAAAAAATCCCGTTCCGTTCTCAATATAATCATAAAGGCAATCAATAACATAATAAGTTAATTAATTAAGTTTAAATTAGTCTACAACTAAACCATAATCAATCAAACATTAATCTTATTTATTGTGATTATGATGTATTTCAACATAATTTATTTTATATTCAATATATCATATCACATTTATTACATATTTATAACAAATACAAAGATAATTACCAAACTTATGTTAAATTAAGTATGGTCTCTTAGATATTAATACCTGACCTAATAATTTATTCTTTTATAATCATTCAATCCTAAAATTCAAAGATTATGAAGAGTTTACTCAACCAATATCAATGGGATCTAATAATATTGTATAAGAAATAATAAATTATTTTAATAAAACTTAAACTTAAAATTCATTTCTTAAAAATTACGAGAGATGAACACATCATCCCTATTAATTACCAATACAATTCAACAACATGGTATTAGTTTTTATTTCGATCAAACCCTCCCCTTTTTTTTTTCTAATCATACATATATCAATTATCATTACTCAACCAAATTTGTTATTTACACATACAAAAAAAAACAAAAACAAAGAAAAGAGTGATTTTCGTTTGAGCTAAAACTACGTAAAAAAAAATACAATCCACTTGTCAAGATTTACACTTGAGTGAAAATCATATCGAAAAGAGGATCTTATCTCACCCTAATTTTTTTGGAGCAGGAGAATTCATAACTTGAGCAAAATCATGCTGGTGAATAGACTTGCCTCACTTTAATTTTCAATTGAGAAAAACCACCCCTGATTTTCAACATAACACAAAACCAATGCAAAATGTAACCAATTATTTGCTAAATAACGGCTATACACAATAATATTTATATTATCCCATCTTGTGAACCAATTATACTACAGAATTTATTTAAAAAATATAAAATCTGTATCTAATTAATAAATAATTGTAATACAATATTACTTAAAAATATTAAAATTTATAGGAGTAGCAAAGTGCAAAAAACACGGTGGAACTTCATGCTACCCAAGAAGATGCAGAGCAGGAAGAAGCATAAACGCAAGGTGTATGGTGATAAGACAGACATCCGAGGATGACACGGGGACACATTTTGGAGGCCGAGGAAACCATGAACAATGAAAACAAAGTTGTTTAAAGGATAACCTACGTGCGTATGAAGAGCATAAGGCAAAGTACCCCAAAATCCCTCTTTCAGATGAATTCTTGCGTTGTTGGGCATGTCAACATTATCGACTTCCCCATTGATTTTTTCTTGGTTAACTGTTGGAATTTTATTCAGTGATATTGAGCTACAAGAAAGATTTCATTCAGTTGACATGGAATTGCCTCACCTCTGTTAAAATCTGGGTTCTTTGGAACAGAGAAACTTCGGAAAAATTTGTGCAGCAACGTCATGAAGGTGACTTTGAAGCTCTTTTGTGGTAGCTCTGGCATCAAGGTGAACATAGAAAAGACTCATTTTCTTCTAGAAGAATGTAAATTTTCTTCTATTTTTGGTAGTTCCGATTAAATAGCGAAATATGTTGATTTACACCAATAGAAAGATGAAAACATGCGATAGTAGTAACATACTATAATTATCACAGAAGGATATGATTATAATGGTTTTAAACAGCTATTGACTTGTTCAACAAACTCTACAATTTTCCCAAGAGGGCCCTCTCATTGTGAGGTTCTCTTTGCACTCTTCCAAAGGAGACCCCCTCACCATGCATGCATGCAGGGGTCAGAAGAAAAAACAAGGGAAAGACGAAAAATTAGCAGAAGCAATGACCCGAAAAAAATCACAATCACATTCCTTAGTTTCGGATACGCCCTGAGGCGCCAGATTTTGAGCAGAGTAATGGCCATAGCTCCGGCAACAATTCTCCGGCCAACTCTCATGATCATCGTCACTTTGCCCGTCATATATTCCATGACAGAAGCTGAAGCTTTGGTAAGTCTCAAAAGCACTTTCTCCAACGCTCAAATTTTAAACGGTTGGGTGGCTGGTTCTGCACCTTGCAGTGTAGAAGATCAATGGGAAGGTGTTGTTTGCAACAATGGCCTTGTCACGGGGCTTCGCCTTGGAGGAATAGGGTTAGTCGGAGAAATACACGTTGATCCATTGCTTGAACTCAAGGGTCTTCGAACTATTAGCCTTAACAACAACTCTTTCACAGGTTCCATGCCGGAGTTCAACCGAATAGGCTTCCTGAAAGCCTTGTATTTGCAGGGAAACAAGTTTTCTGGGGATATTCCTCAGGAATACTTCCAGAGAATGAGGTCTTTGAAGAAAGTGTGGCTTTCTGATAACCAATTCACGGGGAGCATTCCACATTCATTGACCGAGATTTCTAATCTTATGGAGTTGCACCTTGAAAACAACCAGTTTAGTGGAACCATTCCTGATTTCAAAAACCCGACCCTGGAGCACATTAATCTTTCCAACAACAAATTGGAAGGTGAAGTTCCAGCTAGTTTGTTGAGATTCAGCGAGAGCATGTTTTCTGGGAATTCTGGTCTTTGTGGTGAGAAGATCGGAAAATCATGTGAAAAGCCGGTGGAGGCGCCAAGTCCTGCTCCCATTGATGCACCGCAAGCAGTAAGTGTTGGTGGTGGTGGTGGTGGTGGTGCGCCTGTGCCACATAGTAATACCCCATGGGAGGTTGCAGCCATTATAATAGTGAGTGTAGTGCTTGTTTCAATTGTTGTATTTTTCATTGTGAGAACAAGACAAAAGAAGGAGGAGGCGCGGCTTGATATGCTTGGAAATGATGCTCATGGCGGTGGTGGTTCGGTGGAAGTTCAAGTGGCTACCACATCGGCGAAAAGGGATGTGGATGCAAGTTCATGTACATCAATTAAAAAATCATCGTCCAAAAGAGGATCTGCAGGCTCTCAAAATAAAGGCGTTGGAGAACTTGTGATAGTGAATGACGAGAAGGGTGTGTTTGGGTTGCCAGATTTGATGAGAGCAGCAGCAGAAGTTCTGGGAAATGGAAGCTTTGGATCTTCTTACAAAGCCGTCATGGCTAATGGAGTGTCAGTGGTGGTGAAAAGGACCAGAGAGATGAATGTTCTGGAAAAAGATGCTTTTGATGCAGAGATGAGGAAGCTCTCATCGCTTAAACACTGGAACATATTGACCCCTTTAGCTTACCATTTCAGAAAGGATGAGAAACTAGTGATCTCAGAGTATGTTCCCAAAAGCAGTCTCCTCTTTTCACTGCATGGTAAGGCTTCTTCTCCTTACTGATCATGAACTGATCATGAACTGAAGTCGTCATGATTGATGACAACTTGAGTACGAAATATTTACATATTGTGTTATTTGCAGGTGATAGAGGACCAACGCATACGGAGCTGGATTGGCCTGCACGTATGAAAGTTATAGGTGGAATTGCCGAAGGGATGAACTATCTTCACAAAGAACTTGGTTCTTCAGATCTCCCACATGGCAATCTCAAATCCAGCAACGTTCTTCTGGGACCAGACAACGAAGCACTACTTGCAGATTACGGGTTCAGCCGCATGGTTAACCCTTCAAGTGCAGCACAGACACTATTTGCTTACAAGGCACCAGAGGCAGCAGAACACGGCGAAATTTCACATAGCTGTGATGTTTACTGTCTCGGGATTGTGATACTCGAAATACTCACTGGGAAATTTCCTTCGCAATATCTCAGCACTGGCAAAGGTGGAACCGATGTGGTGCAATGGGTTGAAACAGCAATCACTGAGGGTAGGTTGGCCGAAGTGGTTGATCCTGAAATCGCAGCTTCTAGAAAATCGGTAGGTGAAATGGAGCAACTCCTGCTCATTGGTTCTGCTTGCACCAGAAGCAGCCCTCTGCAACGGTTAGGCATGGAGGAAGCGTTTAGAAGAATAGATAAGGTACGATCCGAGAGTGGGGTTGGCAAAGAATCAAGAACAATAGAGGTGCTGCCAGCTTTCGGAGATGACTATGAAGCTGCAGAGCAATTTGAGAACCAATCACATAGGAGACATGGAACAGATAGTTTCGGAAGTGCGGATAGTATTGAACTTTGATGAACCTCCTAGGTAACAGATTTAGAATGTCTTCATGCATGTGTGTGGAATTGTGGAAGTGTGTTATTTGGTACATACCTTAGAATTTTTGAGTTATAGATCAGGGACATGTATAAATTTTTATGATACTTTTAACTTACTCATGTTTCAGTTATAGGATTCAGCTTTCTGTTCATTTTGTAAAATTTTTTAGTTACTGAGACAGAAATATCCACTCCCTCTCTCACAACTATCTTTGCTTACATTGGCTGATTAAGACTATTGATAGCAATTTTATGTGTCTAGTGTATCGGGATAATGAGAGATCAATGGAGATAAAAAAGTAAGGTTTAGATATGCTTTTTGTATCTTAATTTTCAGTAAAATTTAGAATTAGTTCATTTTCAAAATTTTAGACCAATTTAGTATTTTAGAGTGAATTTAGTTATTTCAATCAAATTTTCTTAAATTTATTTGACGTTTCAAATACATTTCATGGTTGTATTTGAATTGTTTATATCATTTGATATATTTTCGCTTTAATGTTAACTCAAATAATATCATGAAACACGTTTAAATGTAAAATAAACTTAATAAAATTTGATTAAAAAGACTAAATTCACACATATCTAAAGTTAGGAAACTAGATTGGGTTAAAGTGTCAAAGAGGGACTAATTCCAATTTTTATCGAAAGTTAAAGAACCAGAAACATATTTAACCCAAAAAATAATGAAATTTAACGGTAGTTCTTGTGATAATTTTTGTTGTTTCGAGAATTAGCATTAAATTTGATAGTTTAAAAAAATAAAAAATATATAAGAGGTAACAAAGGATATTTCCTTTGTAAGACCATGAGTGGATAAAGGCATAGTTAATGTTACCTGAAAAAGGATTAATGAGAAATTTGGGTCGAAAGAAATTCCACAATTTTTCACTTCCATGTTTTTTTTTACTACACTTGTTGAAATTTTAAAATCGTGACGCTTAAAAAACTAAAATTTATAATATATATAATCCAAAATGTCATTCATGAGGTGTTTCACAAAATTAATAATCCAGAATACCTAAAAAATTATTTTAGATTACAGTACTACATTTTGGAATTATCGTTTCAAAACATGTTCCTTTAAACCGATTTGAAATGCGTAATTTAAATTTCTTTAATGCATTCTAGATACTATTTTTCAGAAGGTATAAGAATTTTTGAAAAGTTATTTTCCCCATTTCGCTAATATGGAGATATGCAAAACGCAGTTTGCAATAGTAGAGAAGTGCAATAAAATGAAGTTTGTGTAAATTTTATGGTCCTCAAATAAAAAAAGCTAGCCTGTGGAAAACGGGCCACCAAAAAGTATCAACCGGCGTGTGTTAGTTCAATAACTTGGGGAACTTCTTCCTGCATCCCCCTATTTTCTTCCCGCACCTCATATTTTAAATTTCCATTTATACCCTCTTGTAATTATAGTACCAGATTGTGTAATTTGTACATAGAATAATGATATTTTAACCAATTTTTTTTACCCACTTTTAATTTACCACTCTAATCACTCCTACTCTAATCACTCCTAGATCATCATATCATACCACACACAAATTAAAAATAAATGATTGAAGGATGATTGAAATAGTGAGTTAAAAATTAGTCAAAGAAAATGAATAAAAATATCATTATTTCTGTAAATGTTTCAGATTATATAATTCGTAATGCATATTTACATTCTAGAAATTCGTAATATAAATTTGTTTTACGAATTGTATAATCTGGAATGTGAATTTACATTATAAAATGTATAATCTAAAATGTAATTTTGCATTATAAATTGCACAATCCAAAATGCACAAAAATTATGATATTCAAAATTTAAAATCCACGTCTTTCATTAATTCCTAATTTTATTTTACGCTTCATGTTATTATGATCTTTCATTGTTGATTCCTAATTTTATTTTACCCTTCATTATTGCATATTTGTTTTATTGGGTGAAAATGAAGATGGAGATGGAGAGGTGGGAGAATATAGGGTGGAGGTGGAGGTGGAAGAAGAAGATGGAGTGGTGGCGAAGGAAAGTATGAAGGTGTTGAGGGAAGATAAGGAAATAATCTGAAATACTTGATGAAAAAAAATTCCCATCGTGAAATATATTTTTAAATACTTTATAACCTGTTAGAAGAAAATAAATTTACAAATAAAAACAGAGAAGAGGACAAAAGTTGATATTTAATAATAATAATGTTGCTTAAGTCAACCATATGCTAATGCTCACAGCATACTACAGCTGGAAGTTCATTGAAATGCATAATTAATTTATATAACTGCTAATTAATTATTAATTAATTAACGACTTAATTATGAGTGTGAGCATGCATCTCCTGGCATACAACACTCACTCACTCCTCCATTCTGCAAATTTGGATATTCCTTATTATCTGTCATAGAATTTTTAGGTTTCATAACCATAATTACAATTTCATCATAATCCTATTTCTTAATTCTTTTTTTTTTTCTAAAACTTGCACACTCCCCAAAACCATTTTCACACCTTTCTTTTTTTTCCTCTTTCAATCACACTTTTCTTTTTTCATATTAGATCAATTAGAACACCACCTTAAATCTAAAAGATTTTAAAAATTTAAAAGTAATAAATCTATGAATTATTAATTTACCTTATTTTCTGTTAGACTTTTAATTCATTTTAAATTCTTAAATATTTTTCTTTTTTAACAAATAACATTAATAATAATAAGATTAAATATGTTTTTGGTCCTTCAAGTTTCAGTAGAATTTAGAATTAGTCCCTCATCGAAATTTTTGACTAATTTAGTCTTTTATCTATATAAATTTGTGAATTTAGTCATTTTAATCAAATTTTTTTAAGTTTATTTGAAGTTTCAAACGCGTTTTATGATGATATTTGAGTTAGCATTTAAATGAAAACGAGTCAAATGATGTAAACAATTCAAATACTATTATAAAATACACTCGAAACGTTAAATAAACTTAACAAACTCTAGTTAAAAGGACTGAATCCATATATTTTCAAAGATAAAAGATTAAATTGATAAAAAAATTTGAAAAAATACCAATTTCAATTTTTACTGAAACTTAAGGAAAAAAACATATTTATTCCATAATAATAACAACTATTAAAGATATAATTTGTATTTTGTGGGCATACTGACATGTTGTGGTTCTAGAAGTTTCGTCCAAATTAGTAAAATTTGATTAGGAAAAATTTGATTGCAATATCTTGAAATGATTTGGTTGCACCAGCACTCGTGCAACTCTAAATTCTCAACCTTTTTGTCATTTTGTTAGTAAAAAAGAATTTGTTGGAGGATTAGAAGGCCTTGAGGTTTGCAAGATTCCTCAAACAAGTATTTTAAGAAAAAAAGAGTAATTATTTTTTGGTAAAATTGTAAGAAAATCTCTTTGCTCCCTCTGATGGCAATGGTAGTGATTATTAAAATGTGTGAATATTCCTTTTACATGAAAATGCACATGTTCTTAAATTTGAATATGTTATGATTCTAACATGGGGAATAGGGACAACCCTAAGCCCAAGACGTGCTTAGCTAGCTTGCAATCTGCATTTCTGTAATACACATTCTACAAAACATCACTAATTTATTCAACTAACCCTTTCTTCCACCCAATTCAAATTTAGGATTATAACAATGCTCATTTGAAACAATTTTCAAACATGAATCGGTTCATGTAACAATGTTTTGTTGAAGAATACATAAGTATATGTAAATTTTGTTTATGTTTAATCATACTCAATAATTTTACGTCGTTTAAATAACTTAAATATCCATTATTTTTTTTGTTCAAAATATCTTTTAAAGATAAAATTGTGATAAAATACATATTTTAAAACAGTTTGTGAGGTTTATCATGTTATATAATATAATTTACAAATATCTAAAAAATTAATATGATTTACGTCATACAATTGGATAAATGAATTTTATAAAATTGATTTAACGTATTTCTTTTAAGATGATAACAAAACTATTTAGTATTTATATCATAAATGTTTATCATTTCATTTACTACCAGATTACAGATAAATACCTAATATCATAATGTATTTATCTTGACACGAAAGAATGTGTAAAAAATATCATATTCACTATCTATAAGACAAATTATCATAATACATACATTTCTTACAAATATTTATCCTCTTTCGCACATACATTTTTAATATTTATTTTTCAAAAATTAGTGTATTTTACATTGATTAAAATAAAATTAATTTATTGAACATAAATAGATATAAATTTTATTTTACAAATTAAATATAGTTAAATTAAACTAGTTTTATATAATTAAATTATATTTAAACTCTAATTTTTAATATATGTCAATTATTTGGAGTCTATTTTATTATTTATTAAACTTATTATCTTATGGCTATTGAATTATTTACAAAAATATAGTATCACATTTCTCGATATAAAATAATATAAAAAACTTACAAAATATGTCAAAAATATCATATATTAAAATTTTTATTACAATTAAAGATAAATTAATAAATAATTTTTCATCAATTAAAAATAAAATCAATTTTCTTTCTATGAATAAAAACACTTTTTTTATATCGTATGTAATGAGAAGGCACATCCTTCAAAATACAACTTTTCTCATATTTGAGTGTATGACAAAACTGACCTCGGAATAAAACTTTATTTTATTGTATGTATGACATGTATGGCCACATGTATGCGATGGAGATAGAAGTTTTGTCGTATCTTGATAATCATGCAAACATATTTATTATTGTATATGCAGGCTGTGTTGTTATTAATTAATTAATTTTTTTCTGGTGTTTAAATTATAGAGAAAGAAAAAGGATAAGAAGGTAATGCCGTAACGGAGATTCGTGGGAACAGGACGTGACTCAATTTAATTCCTCTTATAACCCATCGGCTTGCAAATCAATGATTTTGATAAAGACCCTCTTCTATTCTATCATTCATACATATAT
>Ga0214542_1002790_pt1 | contig 35930 bp, 11 predicted proteins | sample CNSS1metaG_FD_160096 | JGI IMG/M metagenome (GOLD analysis project Ga0214542, IMG submission 160096) | Root nodule microbial communities from cowpea collected in UCLA plant growth center, Los Angeles, California, USA - CNSS1 | ecosystem: Host-associated > Plants > Roots > Nodule | place: USA...
TATGCATGTATGTAAATTCTCATGCTTAATCTTAGTAGTTAGATTAGCCATATTCAATGAACAATCAAAGAATCCCGAGTTCTTTGAAGGAGGAAAAAATAGAATAATGAAATTAGTTCAAACTTAAAAAGGGAGAAAAAAGCTCGAATTTTTAACCTGCCTCATATTTCCATTCTCCTCTAAATTTCTCACCTATTTTACCTACACAAAAAAATAAAGTATAATTGTAAAAGTATAACTTAAAACAGTTTCTCATTCAATTATATAACATGCTTTCTTAATATTGGCACAGTACTTTTCTACACCTGATTGAAATTTCTCATATAATCCAGGCTTGCAGGAAAATCTCTAGTGAAGCTGATTAAGAGATGGCCATCTTTGATTTCAAAATGTGTTATCACTCTTACGAACAACTTGAAGGATCTCAATGCCGAGGAATATGCAGTCTTGGGTTCTTGTTCAGTCCTTGCCTCACAAACAGTTCTCAAACATCTGACTACAGTAATTGTCAAGGATGATGTTCTTAAAATTGTTTTTCTGGATGGTTAATTCTTTTATGTCTCATTATTTTCTTTGATTTCAGGATCCAAAGTCATTTTCTTCATTTATCTTGGCAATTCTTTCAAGGTAATTCCATTTTCTCTGTTTACTGTTTTGGATGAATTTTGTTCTGGTGTGTAACATTAGAGAATAATACTTTCGTGGTTTCTTTTTGAAGTTCTCATCATGAATCCTTGAAAGCTCAGAAAGCAATTAATGAGGTAAACTTATCCTGCATCGGATTATCACAGTTTCATTATGTGCTATAGATGATTCAACATTTCCATGGTTTCAACAGCTTTTTGTGAAGTACAACATTCAATTTTCTGGAGTATCTAGAAGCTTCTTCAGGATCTCAGACAAAGAAAATCATACTGGTGGACTGGGGTTCTCAGATTTGGTTTCTCAGATTGGTTCAATGAGTTTTGATTCTACTGGCTTGCATTGGAGGTAAATGTGAACCATTTAGCTCGAAAATCATTTGACACTAATGATAGATGAGTTCCTCATGCATATTTGGATTCTGTCTCCCTGCTATTTCTTATTTATTTGTCATAGCTTACATGCTGCCCAGCAATTTTTTAACAAGTTTATATTCTTTCATATTTAAAACATTGATTTAATAGTTACCTTTTTCAGGTATAATTTGATGGCTAACAGAGTTCTGCTTCTTCTGGCTTTGGCATCTCGGAACCATCCAAATTCATCATCTAAAATTCTGAGTGAAACTGCTGGTTTGTATAGCTTCTTTTCTTTTTGATCTCTGTATTTTATTTTATTGAACTTTCCTTTTGCAGTTCCAAGTAGTATTACTGCTTTGATTTTTTTCAATGTCTTTATGTCATTCATGTTGTTGCTCATATAGGACACTTTCTGAAGAATTTGAAAAGTCAACTTCCTCAGACAAGGATACTTGCAATTTCAGCTTTGAATACACTATTAAAGGAATCACCATATAAGTCGTCTCTTGGTGCGAAATCGGCTGAATTTGAGGAATTGCAAGAGCATGTCAAATCATCCCTTGAAGGAACTTTAACTCAAACTTTTCAGGAAGAGGGTTTCTTCAATGAGACACTGACTAGTCTTTCTCATGTTCATATAATAACTGATACTGAAACTGCTTCAAGAGGAAGTCAGGGAGATTCGAGTTTCCAAAGCTTAGCAGACAAATCCATAACTCGTTTTTATTTTGAATTTTCCGCTTCATGGCCACGTACACCAAGTTGGATCTCATTTTTAGGAAGTGATACATTCTACTCAAGTTTTGCACGTATTTTTAAACGACTGGTACAAGAATGTGGCATGCCTGTTGTGTTGGCTCTTAAAGGCGCAGTAGATGAGTTTACAACTGCTAAGGAGAGGTCTAAACAATGTGTGGCTGCTGAAGCATTGGCGGGTGTGCTACATTCTGATATTGATGGTTTATCAGGAACATGGGAAAGTTGGCTGATGCCTCAGTTGAAGAATATCATTTTAACCCAATCTGTTGAATCAGTTTCAGAGTGGGCATCTTGCATACGGTATGCAGTTACTGGTAAAGGGAAGTATGGAACAAGAGTTCCTCTTTTGCGACAAAAAATTCTGGATTCTTTGATGACATCTTTACCCCCAACAGTAGCTACCACTGTTACAGCCAAGCGATATGCTTTTCTGGCAGCTGCACTTATAGAAATATCCCCTCAGAAAATGCCAGTATCTGAAATCCAGCTCCACAATACACTTCTGAAGGAAGTTCTTGGAAATATGCACCACTCATCAGCCCAAGTAAGTATCCTCTTTGATCTCATATCTGCAATAAATCTTGAATTGAATATATCCCTTCCAATACTCCTTATCTGTTATCTTCCCTCCTATCTGTTGCCAGCCAATTGGAGACAGGAAATAAAACTACAAAACCATGGATTGACTACTCTTGAAATACATAATGATTTAAATAGTTTTATCTAACATATACAGTGTCACTATCAACAGCATCCTTTTGAAATACAACTAGCCTCTACACTAACTATATTTGCGATTTGTTGTCTTAGGTATTAAATTGTAAACTGAATTCTGGTCCTCCATGCTTTGTTCAAAGTGGCTCATCAATTGACAATTATATTACCTTGATTGTTCAGAGTTAATTCATATTGGACTTATTTGTATACCTTGATAGGATTTGCCAAGCTGGATAGTTGATCTAGATTCAGGATATTAATTTGGTATAGTTTGATTGATATACTAATAAACTATCTGAATGGATTTTTGTAATCAAGAAACACATTAGGTTTAAAATTTATGTTAGATGGTCATTCAATAGTTTAAAACACTACCGAACCTTAGGCTGCACTTGTAACATTATGACTGATTAATGTGATCTATTTCATGGACAAATTAATGTAATGATGTTTAAGTTTGTTATGTCATTAACTAATGGATTACATTCTTTGGCATTTATTTGAAGAAAGAGGATTAAGCGATAGGTGATTTTGCTGGCGTATGAAATCACTCTTGGTTGATTGTTTAGGCTCATGCTAGCAAGTATCCTTGAGTGTTCACTTGTATATAAGCTGTGTTTTTTGTTTATCTCACTTTAGAATTAAATATAATATATATATATATATATATATATATATATATATATATAGGTTTGGTTTGGTTTGGATTATAAGTTAATATATTTTATTTAAAGTTTTAAATTAACCTATAGTCCTCACATTAGGCTATTTCATAAGGTCTTTTAGACAAAAAATGGAAATCTTTGCAAGAAATTTGTCAAAATAGTCTGTCAATTTCTTAACCTAAGTGTGGTCTGGTTGTATATGAAATATATTATCTCCATTTGTTTTCTCAACACATCCTTGCTTTACATTTGGATAATACCATAGTGGTGCAAATAAATGGTGTATGGTGTACTTTTTCTGGGTTAAGTAATATGAATATACAAGTTGAAACTAGTTTCTTAATTGTTTGTGGTTCTGACCTATTTCAATTTGTCTATGCAACAGGTGAGGGAGGCTCTAGGGGTTACCCTTTCTGTATTGTGCTCTAACATTAGGCTATACCATTCGAGTCATCAGGATGGGAGAAGTGACAATGTTGATAGTTTGATGAAAGATGAAAGCTGGGTTCAGTTTCTTACAAAGCGAGCAGCTGAAGCAGTCGTGAACATTCAGATTGCTACACAGTCGGATAAAGTAGTGAATCCTGTAGATGGAAGTTCTCAAAATGGGCATGTGGATGGTGATTCACAAGATGACATGAAATGGATGGAAACGGTACCAATGAAATGACTGAGTTTAGATTTTGCTTTTACTTTGAATTATTGCTAATTATTTACCATTCCAAACATATGTAGCTACTCTACTTCATCATCTCATCCTTGAAGTCAGGGAGATCCTCGTATCTACTTGATGTGCTTGTGGGGCTTCTGTATCCTGTGATTTGCTTGCAGGTTTGAGCTATATATTGACTATAGTTATTTGAACTTTTACTTTGACGTCATTGTAACTTATCTGATTTCTTAACATGTGATTTTCGTTGGTTTATGCTTCTTTTTGACATTTTGTTTGGTTTTATGTGTATGCTTTTAATTTTCTTGAGATTTTTGCACTTGATTCTTTAGCAACTCCAAACTTTTGGGCATCTATCTTTTTCCAGGAATTAATTTTAGGTTGATATATGTTGACTTGGTTTTCCATTGGTGTTAACTTACCTACAAGATTCTAGTTCTTCCAATGTTTTAAACAGTAATAAGATTGACCATAGTTACATCTAGAATATATGTTCCTGAAACTCTTAATATTTTGAGGCTACTGAACGAATACTTGTGAATCCTTTCATCTAAGGACACTTCAATTGAGGTGTAGTTTTATGGTAATACAAGTTTGGTGATCAATAAAACAGACATATAAGTGTTAATTTATGATTGCTTACGTTGGAAGACTTAATGAAGGTGATACTTTTCACATTCTTTGACCTGTAGAGCATCTGTATTAATTAAAAGTGTAAAAAATGCAATTCTCGAATACCTATTCTATTTGGTTCTATGATCACTCAAGTAGAGAAGGTATCAATTATCACACTTCTGAATAATTTTATTTTCTTTTGAAGGAAACATCAAATAAGGATTTATCAACATTAGCCAAGGCAGCATTTGAATTGCTTAAATGGATGATCGTTTGGGAACCTCACCTTCAGAAGGCTGTATCTGTGATTCTCTCTGCTGCCAATGATTCCAACTGGCGGACTAGATCTGCTACATTGACATATCTGCGTACCTTCATGTACAGGTACCATGATCTTGTGTCAGGTTTGCTTTGGCATACCATACTCTAAATGGCTACGAATGCCTTATTATATGTATCTAGCTTCATGAGATAATATTTTCTCAACAGTTATTGTATTTGCATCCATGTTTTTAGTATCCGCAACACTTACTTAACAGAGTTTTTACACTGATTATTCTATTCTCATTGATTTCACACTTTTGTTTGTTCTGAAGCAAATAAAATTTTTTGTTCCTCTTTTAACAGGCACACTTTTATTCTCTCAAGTTCAAAAAAGAAAGAAATATGGGGAACTGTTGAGAAGTTACTAGTAGACAATCAAATTGAGGCAAGTTCTTTCTTAGAAGTTATTTGAATAGAAATGCAGAATACTTTTTTTCTTCTTTTAACTTTAAAAAGAAATTTGGGTAATATAGCTTGGGATGCTTGTGCTTTACAGAACATGCTATCATTACACTCTTTTTACCCTAGTCAACACTGCAGTTTTTAGCAGTGAGGTACCTGTCGTGCCTTTATAAACTGAGTTGTGGACAGGACTTAGATAGCAATACATGGGAGCTTGTGATTTTCCTGTAGAGGAAAGCATGATATACCTTAAAATGCTTATATGTTGTTCCCAATAGCAGTTTTCCTTTTGCAGACAATCCATATCAACGTATATTTTAGAGAGGCCATTCATTATTGATGGTTGCCATTTACATTCAGTCTTAATCTTTTCACCAGGTAAGAGAACATGCTGCAGCCGTTTTAGCAGGCTTAATGAAGGGCGGAGATGAAGACCTGGCTACAGATTTCCGTGGTAGAGCATATATAGAGGCAAATAATGTACATAAAAGAAGAAAGTCAAGGTTATTCTTTGCCTCTTAATCTTCGAAAGTTTAGTTACTTTTGTACAGAAATGGACCTCAAAGCAAGCCTACATTCTGGTTCATTTCTTTTTATGTAATATCATCATCATCCATTGTGCATGGTCTTTTGAACGAAGTATTTGTAGTTTAATTTTAGACTGCTGCCTAACCACCTTAATTGTGGTCATCCTTGATCTGCCTTAGTTCTGGCCTCTTTGGAGGTTGCCGTAATGGCAACATCAAGAGCGGTGGTTTAGTCCCACACAACTAGAGATATAACTAAAATACTATTAATGCTAAATATTATAGGTTTCTATATTACGCACTCCAATATTGGTAAGGACAAAGAGGGATTGCATAGGCTATGACAAACTTGCATATGTAGCAACGGGAAGCCTTGTGCTTATGTTAGAGGCTGTATGGCGGGCTACAAGGGAATAGCAGGGAAATGAGAGGTTGGCTTTGCAGTTTGGTAGTTTTGGGTGGCTCTTGCCTTTGGGAAGAGAAGGCTTTCTTATTGGATTTCTATTATTAGTCCTAGCTTTCTGTGGTACTGCATTTTCCTTTTTAATCAGAACTCTCTTCTATGGAATTTTCCTTATTCATTTCTTAATAAATTAAGTTCCTATCAGTTTCTCCATGTGAAGGATAAGCTTGATTGTCTAACTCTAGGATATTATGTATTGATGAAAAAAAGAAGTCATGGTATGCATGCAGTTATTGTCTTTGAAAACATTTTATCTAACATGTAGGCCATAGTTATTACAAGATGGATTTACTAACACTTTTGTTGTTGTCATCTAGCAAAGTCTTATTTTTTATTAGCTCTGACATGCCAAGTTTGTTAAAGTGGGGAGCATTTTTGTAATACAGAAATGCACGTTCTGGTTCAACAATAGCATCTGTTCATGGCGCTGTACTCGCTTTGGTTGCTTCTGTATTATCTGCTCCATATGACATGCCCAGGTTTGTCCAGTCATCCATGGCATATGATTTATATTGGTAATTTTGAATGCTTGTAATGATTGAGTGAAGTCCACTTACGAGATATTGTAAAAAGTTAGCATTACATCAATCCTACTAGGATAAGACTTTTGATGCTGTTGTAGGTTAATATTTTTTTTGTTGATTTTTTTTTTAATAAAAAACAAAAGCTTATTTGTTCATATTGTGAAATCCCTGGCTTATACAATATTTTGGTACTGCTGTCTTCAATTTCTGCATCAGATGGAAATTTGAGTTCATTTGTGAGTATATAAAGGAGCAATACCAAACCTCAAAAATATGTGATGCTCCTATACTGTTACAATGAATGACTTAAATGGTAGTCTTACGGTCATAATCTAATATAAACTTTTTTTGCAATCATAAACAAATTTTACTTGTATATTTTGAGCTATAAGCATCTCTCTTCATCTCTGTACTAGATTTATAAGACATGAATTTATTTTTGTTTTGGGCACGAAGGAAGGTGTCTATTGATTCCTTTACTTGTAATTATCTGACAGCATTAACTACTTTCTTTCAGTTGGTTGCCTGAACATGTTACACTACTGGCCCGCTTTAGTGGGGAGCCATCCCCTGTCAAATCTACAGTTACTAAAGCAGTTGCAGAGTTCAGGCGGACCCATGCTGATACATGGAATGTTCAGAAAGAATTATTTACTGAAGACCAACTTGAGGTACTTATCTCTAGAAAATCTAAACATATTATGTGGTTTAAAATTCTGATTATTACTTTGGTTTTTTGGTTCTTCATCTAGTTTTTTTTTTTTTGCTAACTTTCTCTCCGTATTCACAGATTCTGGCAGACACATCGTCTTCGTCATCTTATTTTGCTTGATTAAAAATACAAAGATGCTATTGGGAGAGAGTACTGAAAATAATAGTTAGGAAAGTATGTTTTTCATTTTTTGTTTATTGACTGCATTCATAGTTGTAAAAATAGTTTTTATTTACATTTTGTACCATTGATATTCTTTTCAAGTAATTTATTCCTTAGTCTAGTCTCAGAAGTTGAGCTTATAACTTTCGTCTGCGCTGTAAATTTTTTTTAAACCATGGGGTTAATTAAATCATCGGCTGGTAGATCCCACACGACACAATCTGAGTTGAATATATTGGATAGATTTCTAATTTCCTTGGTGGCCTCAGAATCATCACCATGTTCCTCTTCAAGCTTTTCATGCAATTGGCTCTGCCGATCCATGGCTGTGCATGTGCTTCCAGTGCATACACTCTGGCTCCATGGAGATGCATCACCTTTATTGGCGAAAGATGGTGGAGAGAATTGATAAGCAGATATTGTAGGGAAAACACTATAAGGCATCACAAAACTTGCAGATGTATTTGGTGTGGAGTCCCAAGGTTTATTGGAGGGCATCATTTCAGGTTCTTGTTGCATGGCCTTAGATAGGTCAAACTTGATCTTCTCAACAGTTGCGTCCTTTTCATCTGGCTTACAATTAATGTAATCAGTGAAGTTATTCCCCAGTGTTGCAGCGGAATGCTGGCCCTGGAAGTTAATCGGCTTCTTGGTAAGAAGGTGGAGCACCTCATCTTTGAAACAGCCAAGGGCTGCTTCAGCCAAGTGAGCTGCCTGTGGGGGTGCCAATGTGGTAGCGATTTCGGCCATTAGATGGGAAAATGGCTTGTGGGTTACAGGGTCTATACCCATGCCTGACAGTTTCTTTTTCAGCTTGGTGTTCCAGTGGTTTTTTACATCATTGTCGGTGCGTCCCGGCAGCTGGGCTGCTATCAGTGACCATCTGAACATCCATTTAAGTAACATAAAGATTATTATCAGTCAACTAACTACGTTATTAACAATAACTTAAATACATGATAACGCTCAATGCACCTGTTACCGAAAACTGAATGAAGCTTCACAATGGTTTGCTCTTCGGAATCCGAGAATTGCCCATGTTTGAGATCAGGACGAAGGTAATTAGTCCACCTTAGCCTGCAGCTCTTCCCACATCTCTGGAGGCCTATTTAAATGAATAATATTTGTGTTGGCATTGATACGATACGAGTGATATCAATATAAATAGAGTGGAGATAGACTAACCAGCATTCTTGGGAATGAGACGCCAGTTGCGAGTGCCATGTTGAGCAATGTAGGAGGAGAGTTTGTGATCTTCCTCAGGTGTCCACTGTCCTCTTTTCACGTTGTCCTTCTCACAGCATGGAATACGCCCCATGTCTGCTATTATTTTTCCTTTTCAGTTTGTTAATTCTCCTACGCCAAACAAATTCCTATTTTTCAGGTTTTTCAGGACTAGAATAATTGAGGTCAGTGTTGAGTATAAGAAATTGTGTTTTCTTTCTTTCAACACAACTTGTGAATTCTCTCTACCCGTCTTTGAATTCTTTGAGGCCAAAAGGGAAGACGTGGAATATTTGTTTGAGTTGGTTTTTGTTTTTCTGGTAGGCCTGTTATACTTATATATATATATATATATATATATATATATATATATATATATATATATATATATATATAAGGGGTGCCAATTGGAATTGCATGGCATAAAGGCATCAAAGGCGCATGATTTTGTTAAAGAATTTCAACGCCATTGAGCGTGTGAAGGGAAGGTAGGTAGCTCACCCGCAAGATGCTTGGTCAACATCTCTCTCTCTCTTTCTCTTTCGTTGTTGACCGCTTTGCTCATTGTTTGTGTGCTTAATGCATCTGTTGGGTAGGTTTATGCTTTGATCACACAAAACCTCCTCATCTTTCTTCACAGTTACTTATGTCAAGGTTCACGTGCGGCGTTTCAGTCTTACATAACATTCTTGATCATCAATTTTCCTTCTTACTATACTATGGCAGCAGAAGAGACCCTGGAAAGTGATACCGATCCCACCACACTCCATGTGTACTTTTGTTCGTTTTCACAATACTTCTGCAATAATCAGAGCACAAGAGCATGGATAATTAGGATCTTCAAGGAGCTTCTTCCAAAAGCTTTTACAAAATAATATAAAATTAACTTTTTTCATAAAAACCTTTTCATCTAATTTTTTTTATTTAAACTGTATATTAATTTCAATTTTTTAACAAATATATTTTTCTCTTCCACAACCTGTATCAAATTCTATTTATCATTTTACTGAGCAACAAATCTTAGTACTGTATGATGTGCTCCTCGTCCAATTGGTGATGTCATTATATCCTCATTTACTGTTAATTTAGTGAAATCTTAGTTAAAGAGAAAAAAAATACACGGATATTTTTACCAGACTGGAATGGAAAGTATAATGCAGTTCAGGTACAGAACAGATTTCCAAAAGTATGAAGTGAAATGAAGGCATGACAAAACCTGCTTCAAAAACCGGACCTGCTCAACTTTTTTATTCCATGACAAAAAATTGCGTTTAACTAAAGTATTACAGATGGAACTAACTAGTTTCCCAAGAAACTAATGCAATTCTGCAACCCAGTTACACTTCTTTACTACGTCACGTCTTAACAGGAAGAGCAGCAGAACCTTGAACTCATCAAATGCTGATTAACGTTGAATTTCAACACAAAAAATGCAACCACAATCTATTTTCTCAGTTCAACTTCCAATTCCGTTGAAAGCTCCTCAATTTAGTTTTGCAGAAACTATCCCTTCAATGGATCCAACGAGAGTGAACAGTCCCACCACAAAGCCAACGATGCTATAAGCCCTGAGCAGGACCCACTGAGACGACCATGGCTCAATATTGCTCTGACTCAAGTACATTTCCACCGGAAAATATATGGACAATGGATAATAGATGATTCCAGCCAAAACTCCCAAAATCTGATTGAAGTAGGGAAAGAGCATTGCAATCACAGTTGTTGATAAAACATATGCAGTTCTGAAAGAAAGCCTCAGAAAACTTAGTTGGAAAGCTGGCAACAATGGGAGTTTCAACATGTATACGTGATTCACAAATTCACTGTCTGGGAACTTGAAACGTAGCCAATTTTCAACATTGGCAAAAAGTGGCTGGCTATACACCTGCACCAGAACAACATAAAACAAATGACACTTGGTGGAGAGTGCAAGGATAGCAGATACACCAGATGGAAGAACTGTAATAAAATTTATGCATGTACCTGATATGCACCAACCAGGTGAATCACTATACAAGCATTGGCAAAGTCTACAATCCAATGCTGTTTATTAGATGTAAACCCTGTTAAAAGGTTTCCTGGTGTATCATTACCAAAGGCTGCATATCCTAAACACCCACAACAGAGGTAGAAAAATGTTGTCACAATGACAGATATTGTTGACGCCTTCTTCATGGTTAGGTGTTCTGGTGGAGGCGACTTCAAAGTATCCTTCAACAATTGTACCAAGTTATATTAACCTTATAATTCTTAAAGCTTTCCCAAAAAGATGTGATAAAGTTACATTTTCTGATTATCTTAGAGATACATACCTGGATTTCTATAAGAATCACCGAGAATGGATATGAGAATGCTATGTCACCAAGCGCTTGAGCAACCAGCCATATTTTATCAACTCTACTGGAAGTAGGGATTCCACTAATACTACCATCAGCTCGTCCATTTTCTGATCAAATGATTGCAAAAAATCAAAAACATAATGGTTCAATTATATACTTTCAAACAACTGTCCATGAACATACCCGTAATTTGTCCAGCAGAAAGCCACATTCCAATGAAAGCATAAAAAAAGGACGTAATTGCTGCTACAATTGACAACCACTGAATATTGTGGAAGTTGGGTGTCTGTGAGAGAACAACTTGGATAGCCCCAAAAATAAGCATCAAATATGCACCATCAAATCCACATTTTGTTTCATCGTCTTGGCCATGGTAACAGTTTGATATTTGGATTGCTCTGCGATCACACACAGTAGTCCAAACTAATGAAGTTGATATTTTGGGAACACCCTCATGTTTTCATGACGTAGTACATGTGAGAAATAAATTTTTGTTTGCAACAAGTAGCAGAAATCAAGGAAATGGAAATAACAAAACAAGAGAGAAACCATTGATAAGTTAGTGAACACACCTCATACTGATAGCAGCAGTAATGACATAAGCAATTCCAAAACCATATAAGCTCACGTTTACAAAAACACCACAGAAACGGCTATTCCCTTCTCCTGTAACGTAACCATCCATTTAGCATCGTCCAAAGAAACAGGTTAACATGATCTTCCAAACTTGCTAGCATATTTGATCAAAATAAATATTGATTTGGAAAAGAAGAAGATGATGGATTTGAGTAGACTAGAAGACGAAGTTTGTGTTGTTCTTTTCGAGAGATATGTAAGTGAGAGCGAGTGAATTTAAAAGTAAAGTTTGTAATGATTTAATTGATGTGATAAATTAAAAATTAAGTTTAATCGAAAAAAAAAAACAAGATTATAGAATTGTTTTTAATGTTGAAAATAATCTAAACTTATATTTAAATGAGCTAGATTTATTTTATAAAAAATATTTAAATGAATAAATTAAAAAAATAATAAAAATATACATATTTACTTTTTTAACTTTTCTTTTCTATAAATAATTTATAAATTTGGATATTAATCATTGTTGTAAAAATAATTATTAACGTGAAATAAAAAAATTAAAAATGAGTCGAGGAGATAATTGTAATCTCCTTCAAAACATCCAAATTTTTTTAAATTGAAACACATAATTCACCCTAAATCACATAAAGATGTTGATGTTTCTCAATATTAAATTAGTTAAAGTCAATTGTTATAATTTTCTTGCTTGAGTTTTTAACTTGGTATCAACAACCCTGATGGTCCAAAAAGTAATATATTGTTTTTATACAAGAATAAATACAATAAAGTATAACCTTAGAAAATCACCATACCAACATGGAATACATATCTCTTGTTCTTGTATTATTAAGAATTAGTGGATATAAAAGCTCAGAATTCAATCATCTGCCAAATACACTCTGAAAAATAAAAATAAAAATTAAAAGAGATGCTTAAATAATAAAATATATTATAGGGAGAACTAATTAAAATTTTATAATTTAACAATAAAATTAATATCTTCAAGATTCAGAATTTTAAGATATTTGGATGATAAATTAAAAAAGGCAATTCGCTATTAGAAATTTTAAATTATTCTTTAGTAAAATATTTATTTGGATAAAACATATATTAAAATTAAAATTTTAAAAGAATTATAACAGAATTTAGTTATTTTAAATTTTAAATTTCAATTTCGAAAAAAAAATTATATTGTTAAAATAAAATCATATCTACTTTTAGATGTGACTCTAAAATTGAGGTAAAAATGTCAATATTTGTATCTTTACAAAATTAAACATTATTTTATTATTAAATATTTAAAATTAATTAAATTTCATTTTCATGAATTCAATTTTGAAATATATTTTAAATTTGTTTCTATACTTAATAAAAGTTAAATTATCATATTACACTTAAACGAATTTACTCAAATCAATCATCTAAAAAAACAAAAAATCACATAAAAACACTTCTATTATAAAATAGATAAAAACAAAACCTAAATCTCAAACATTCCAAGTTTATTAAATTTCTCAGGTAAAACATAGATCTGGAGAAGTCACAAATTACGAATCCGATAAATATATCAAAAACTTATCAGACACAATTTATTAATTTAAAGATTCGTATTCTCTCTCTTGTTATTTATTACGTGGTTTGGTGTGGCTTGTGAACAAAGTGTAACGAGAAAGATGTGGAAGCATTCAAAAGGGTGAAGTTGTGATCTGAATCTGAACACAACAAAATCAAAAGATGTTGTTTCCGTGACACACTGAACTACTTCACTTAGACGTGTCACACATCGCTTTTTCCAATTTTCATCTGTTGCAAAGGGACAATGGTAGCTTTATACACTTACATTCATCTAATCGAGTGTAAAAATGTGTAAAAGTTTTTTTTTTCCGTTGCAAAATATCAATAAAACAAATCTTGACCCATTATTGCCTCAACCTTTTCACACAATCACGTGTCATCAGAAGCAGATAACAGCAAACACCAGCACGAAAACAAGAACACCAGAAAGAAACAAAAAATGGTAAAAGCAGAGTATTGAAGGTTACCCTTATGGAGGTTAACAGCATCAAGGTATGAGGAGCTCCTATGAGGGCCATGTTCAGGGTCTGGACCACGGTAGGTGTTGCTGAGAAGAAAAGCAGAAAGAAGAGTGATGCAGGCAAAGAAAATGATTGTGAGAGGCCCTCCAATCCAACCAAGCTGTGCAATGCTCCATGCCAATGACAACACTCCTGACCCTATCACTCCTGTCACTATGTGTGCCACTGCAGTCCACACTGTTCCTGTTTTTTTCCATCATTCACAACATCACACATAATCACTCTCACATCCATCATCAACAATTCAATGCAATTCAATTCTCAATTCTCAATTTCCCATCATAGTTTACACAAGCAATCGATCAAACAATAAGAAGTCATTAATTCTATCATAGTTTACACAAGCAATCAATCAAACAATAAGAAGTCATCAATTCAAGATATACCACTTCCAAGACAAAATTCAGTAAATTCGTCTATTTCTGATTGGTGAATGACGATCTTGTTAATCACAATACAAGATTGAGAATCCTGTTACCATCTTGTAAGAAAATAGCTGGCAAGATTCATGTGACAGTAACAATGCAGAAGTATGATTCAAATAATAACAATAAAAAAATGATTAAGATGAGAGAAGAAGAGAAACCAGTTCTTTCAACATGATGAGCGTTCAAATACTGAGTCTCCAACAATGGGGTGCTGTCAGTTGCTGAACCTTCTCGATCATTCATGGTTCTTGATCAGATGGCCTAAACCCAATGGATGGATCAAACAGGTTTCTTGTTGTTCACTCTCAGAAGTAGTTGTTCATCGGAAAACTGAAAGAATCGGTAGTAAAAGGAGTTTTCTTTTTGAAAAAGAAACGATCTTTGAATCTGGTTTTGCTCTGATTGGTTTGTGGGTGAGTGAGATCACTGACATGAAACTGTCTTTTGCCACATACAAATCCAAATTCTCAATTACTTGTGGAAGTGTCCAAATAACGTGTTATATAGTGAGAGAGTGATTTTTTTTTTTCTTTTTGTTTTTTTCAATACACATTGTTTAGGTTTTTCGCCTTTATTTTCGGTAACCATGACCACTATGCATCAATTTCTTCTTGTTTTGTAACTATTGTAGTTTTTCCTATCCACATGATGATGATAAATTAAATCTAAAACTATGTTAAATTTATGGCTTAAAACCATGCAAATTTGTAGTTTTATTTTCTATTAAACTTTGGTTGTGTATTTAATTCTTTAAAGTTTTAAATTTTAATTCATTATTGATATAATATTGTATGTTAAAATGTTGACACGTACATGAATAATAAAAATCTTATTTACTTATTCATTAATTATCTTTAACATCTTGAAAATACATTCACTTTGATGATTATTAGAGAATTATTTAATTGTAAAAATATAAAAATAAAAAAAATATATTAAATTTTTATAAGGACTAAAATCATACAATTAAATACTTACCAAAAGTTGGTGTTTGATCAAATTTATTAATAAACTACACTTTTGGAGGTTTATTTCAAATATTAACTATTTTTAATATTTTGTATTAATGATTAATGTTTTTCCATTAGTACACCTTTCCTTTTAACTTTTGTTTACTATTGTGTTTGATGTAATGATTAAAGATTGTGTACATTGTGAGAAAAACAAAAGTACATTGTTTTCACAACTTCATAGAAAACGGTAACAAAGACGTTCAATAAGGAAAAGAAAAACAGTATTCTGGTCTGTCCAAATATAAGACTATTAAAACCTAAATTTTAGGTTTTTTTTAATTGTTATTGATGTGTATAAAACAAAAAACATAAATTCTAGAATTATATGACCTTTTTCTTTAAGGTGTTAAAAGGGTTCTTATATATAAAGCTTTTATATATATTTAAGGTGTTGTTTAAATTTCTAAATTTAAGTATTTATCATTATAGTATTTCTTGAATATTTTCTAATATTATCATTTAAATCCCAATTAAAATATTTTTTTATTTCATTTCTTTTTTCTACTTTCCACGTTATTTCCTTCTACTTTTAACAAAATAGGCAATTTAACTTGAATATCGAATAGTTGGACATTTGTTTTTATTTGAAGTTTAATTTATTATAGTGATTCTTTGTTAAAATCTGAAAAGTAATCTGTATTATTATGGAAATATGTAGAAACATGTTTTGGTGGCATCATTATCTATAAATGTGGAGCATAGTCATTGGTTTGAAACTTTCTAACCAATTTTTTTTTCTCATCTTTGTCTCTCACACTCAACCATGTGACACTTGTCATCTTCCTTATATCATTAAAATTTTGACATAAACATTCTTTGGCACTTTTTCATGTACACTTCAAATCAATCATTGATTTTTTTTCATGTGGCAAATGTTTTGGTACGATAGAAACGTTATGATGCATGACTCCATATAATAATATCATATTGCAATGTTTAAACATTATTTATAAAAAAAAAAAATCTTCTGAAATAAGTTAGAACATATTGTTAATATCAATTATTATATTTAAACTATTATTTTAACCGATAATACTTTATTCTAAAAGGCGCTTAAAAGAATTAAAGAAAAAAAAATTCAAAATTACTTTTAGTCTTGTTAGATGTATCAAAACAAACTATCTATTCGATATAAAATTTTATGTGGTACATTCAAACTAATGTGAGATTTAAATTCCTGTCACTTTATTTTGTATATATTTTATATAATAAAAGAAAGATAATAAATAAAAGAATTATATTAAATAAAATAGAAAAATTAGCCTAAACTTTTTTCTATCAACAACAAATTTTCAGTAGAAGAGAAGGTTGCTTCAAAAAACTTGTTTTTTTTATTTATTTAAGTATACTGAGTCACTTTCTTTCATTCCAAAAAATTAATCTAATTTCTATTTGAAAAAATAAAATAAAAGTTTAGAGATAGTTATATATGACAAAAAGATATAATTATGTTTAATAAAAAAATGGCATATTAACGAATTGGTCTATAAAAATACAACTTCAAAAATTCAAAGTTTTGAGAATACAACAAAAGGTGAAGAGATTTTTTTTCTAAAAAAAAGATGCCGCTATGTTGATTCACTTTAAAGTTTGGAATTCGTTTTACTCTTCAAAAAAATGAGTAAAAGAATTAAAAAAGAAAGATGAGAAACATTGTGCATCTAAGGGTTATCTAAGTTTATATTTTCTTGAAATTTTCAATTATAGTAATCATGCGTTTTTGAACTTGGAAAGAGATTTTTCAGTAACCTGTACAAACACCATGTGCTTGGAACCAAAAAAAAAAAAATGAAATTTCAATGGGAGAATTTCACTATGACACGCATACATAACCCAACCAAAATTTAGATAACAATATAAATATAATAAACTCATCATCTTAAAATAGCAATAGAATAAACTAATTAGTAGTCAACACAACATTATCTTCTAAATATTGAATGTGTATCTAAATTATTTAAAATAATAACATTGTCATCTTTATTTAAAACTGGTCTGCATGTTACTGAAATTGGTGAATTTGATTTATGTTACACTTTTTTTTCAGCTATGTGCAGTACTTTTAAGAAGCATAGTTGATAAGTTTGCAAATACAAATTCTCATAAAGAATGAATAACATTTATTGATTAAAATTATCCAAAGAATGTATCAACTAAAACAAATTAAGTACATGTTCTGAAAACTAAAGTTTCTGACTAATGATTCCTTGAATTGATCCCACTAGACCCACAACTGTGACAGTGAAGCAAAGAAAGCTAAAGATCCTAAGAAGAATCCATTGTTTGGTCCAAGCTCCAATTTCCCTCTGTTGCAAGTAGATTTCCACTGGAAAATATATAGCCAATGGCCAGAAATTTATGGCTCCTAACACTCCCAGAACTTGGTTGAAGTAAGGAAACAAAATTGCAATCCCAGTGGTTGAAATCACATACACTGTTCTAAAACACAACCTAAACAGATTCAGCTCATAACCAGGGATTAAAGGCAACTTTATTTTGTAACTCTTGTTTGCAAAGTCACTCTCAGGGAATCTTCTTGAACACCATCTATCAGCATAAGTATATATTGGTTGACTGTACATCTGATCAAACATCACAAACATCAACAAAAAGTGTGGATGGTTAGTTAACATGTAAAGACAGTAAAAGAATGAATTTGGATTCTCTGCTGAGTTTTTTTTGTACTGTTCATCTGCTATGTCTTCAAAATAAGGAAAATCAACAATGGAAGGTTATAGTAATAGTAGTACCTGATATCCTCCCACCAAATGAAGAATGATGCAAGCATTGGCAAAGGCAACAAGCCAATAAGGCTCATAAAACCCAAACCCTGTCAAGATGTTCCCTGGTGTACCATCTCCAAAAGCTCCATATCCAAAGCATCCACAAGACAGGTAGAAGAATGTTGTCACAATGATTGCAACCATGGAAGCCTTTTTCATGGTTTGATTTTCTGGTGGAGTAGACTTCAGAGTGTCCTGTGTTCACAAAAATTCAATGCTTTGTTTTAGACACAAGATTTGTTTATTTCCAACCTTTTTTATCATCAAATAGGAAGATGAAAATATAAAGTTACCTGTATCTCAAGAAGGAGCAAGGCATATGGATAAGCAAAAGCTATGTCACCAAGTGCTTGGAACACTAACCATAACTTGTTAGCAGTGTTAGTAGCTGGTATCCCTGTTATGCTACCCATAATTCTTCCATTTCCTGCCAGTACAAAATTTTAGAGTTCAGATTCTCTACTGAATTTTTGTGTTACTGTGTAACTAAAGACATAACATAATGGAATTGTAGGAGTTTGTGTGGACAAGAAATATCAGTGATGTTTGCAGTGTATATTCATGTGATGCTAAACATAAGAGTTTTAGAATGATATTATTTTTCTTTCTTCACCTTGTTGGTTTAATCATCAGAAAGCTTGAAATTGAAAAATAAGCTAAATATTAAACCAACAATAAATGCATTGCAAGAGAAATTACCTATAACCTTTGCCATGCCAAGTCCTAGTCCAATGAAAGAGTATGTAAAGGACATAACTGCTGCAAGAACTGAGACCCATAACATGTTATGGAGGTCTGGTATGAATGACATTACGATTTGAACAGCTCCAAACATCACCATATAAATATTGCCCCCATAAACACAAGGAGCTTCATGCCCTTCCTTGTGATAACAATTTGCTCTCAGAATTGCTCTGCATGGCAGAATAAACAAGTTTCATTATGACAGATACTTGGATATTACAAGATGATTAAGATTATCTGAAATTCTTAGCAAAGTGTTTAAATGAGTAAGAAAAAACTAAAAACTCAGCACTTTCTCTCTACTATCATGTTCACAGAAATACTGAGTAGTGATTTCCTCATTTAACATGGGAAGTACCTTAAACTATTTGCTGTAGTAAGTACATAAGCACAACTAGTCCCATACAAGGTCAAAAATTGAAGAAATCCAGCCAACCATGTTCTTCTTTTACCTGAACCAAAAAAAGAATGCAATTGTAAGTTATCATAACGGTCAGAAGTGGACTTTAAGCCTAACTCAACCTCACAAAACCAGTTTATAAGGTAAGGTATGCACTCCACTTATATATGTGAATTGGTTTTATCTCTAGTCGACATGGAACTTCCGATGATAAAGAGCCTAAAAACAATGATTGCATGAGAGAATAAAGGAGAGTTCACTACCAAGATTGACTCTAACAGCATCCATGTATGAGTAGTTTCTTTTCCCAGTGACAGGATCAGGAGTTCTATAACAATCAGAGAGAAGGGATGAAGAAACATAGGTGATGATTGCAAAGCAAAGCAATGCAAGTGGCCCTCCAATCCATCCCAATTGGGCAGTGCTCCATGCAAGAGATAGAACACCAGATCCAATAACAGCAGTGATGATGTGAGCCACAGCACTCCATAAATTTCCTGTAAAAATTGATGGCAGAATCAAGATCTGTTATTCAAATTCATGCAAATGAAAATGGGGTGGTTATGTTGCTATGAACTCTTACCAGTCCTTTTAACATGGCCATCTTCATCATAAGCAACAAGTGCAGTTGTAGTACTCGGCAAAGAGTTTTTCACCTCCATCTTTGTCCAAGGTTCAAACTCAAATACTCAATAGAAGCTGGTGGAGGAGTTTACTGCATGTTAACACCATAGAAAAATCTTAAATGGCAGCATTGAAGATCAATTTTTTTATTGCTACAGTCACATTCAAGTCTATGCGTATGATATGAATATGTTGATATAAAATTTCAAGAGTGTACATATATAAAAAAAAAATGTATTATAATTTATAAACCTTAGAAAAATTTTGTAAATATAGCAAAAACACAACATAAGCTTTGTGTAGTACCAAGTAATGATGATAGTAACAGTAAACCAGAAAACACAGACTCTGATTGTTGTGTCTTTATGATTTTTGACAGAAAATGCATCAAGACAATAATGGAGAAAAGGGGTCCTACTCAAATTTGATAAAACTAATGATTAATAATAATAAACTACAAAAACTCAGAGATGTAACCTTGTAGACTCAACAAAGATGCAGATTTGAAAATTTGAAAATTTGAAAAAGAAGTTAAAGTTTCTCACTCATGTACTGTGAGATTAAATACTGATATAAAGGATACGGCATACAAAACAAGAATTGCATGAAATTGAATTATTACGCGAGTGAAATTTAATAAAGACAAAGACATGCGTGAAATAAAAATTTATTGAGACCTTTATCATTCCATGGATGAAAAGGCAAGAAGAACAAAAAAAATAATATTTTTGTTCAAAAAGTTATGTGAACAGAACCCTTAGCAGTTTCAAGTAAATAGTTGAGAAACACATATTTTTATGCAGCAAATATGTCATATTAATTTCACACATATAATCACAATTTCAACCATTCTTGATCCTGGCTTAGGGCTCTTGTATGAAGATTTTTTTTCTATTTCAATGAACATGAAGAAAAGTTTTGCATTGACATAACAAAAACATGGAATAATTGACTGAAACAGAAAATTATGAGAGAAATACCTGTAATTGACTGAACTAGATACCAAGATCTCACTGTGCATGTATGTGTGTGTAACAATGGCGATATTTGGAGTGAGGATAGTTATGAATGAGTTTTTCATCAATCAAATAAATAGAGGGAGATCACACTGGTAGAAAGATAACTTTAATGTATAAGAGATAGCAAAAGATAACTTAAATAAGAGATAGCAAAATCTTAATCTTCTCTCACAGTAATGTATCTCTTAAATCTATCTTAAATTTCTATATATAGGTGCCTAGGATTGAGGAGAAATAGCAAAATATCTTTATTTTTATATAACAATAAAATATAATTAAATGTTATAATTTTATTATAGATAATTTTTATTTATTCTATAGATATTATATTATCAGTTATTTTAATTTTTAAAAATGCTTAAATTTAAAAAAAATGTCAAATAAAGAAAAGGTTGAAGTAAAGAAAAAAAAGATTACTTAATAATAAAATTAGTAAAATTAATTTAAAAAATATATTACTACTACGAAATAAAATATGGATAACAAAATAGATAACACGAGTGTCTCTTATCATTTATAACAAACTAACTACATGTCTCTTATCACAATGTGTTTGTAACCTATTTTTTTATTTTTGATACATTTCACACGCTTGGTGTGATCTCATTGGACTCAGTCTAATAGATAACGGGCATTTTACTTGTTTTAGATATTGTAACATATTATACGCTTAATTATTTGACAACTCTTTTAATCTTTATCAAAACTTTAACTTTTTAATATATTAAAATCTTATAATTCAATAAAATTAAGTATCAATAAATCTAACCTAGAGAATAAGATATTACCCTATAACAAAAATCAGTTTAGCTATCAATATACAATAATTTTATAGACCGATTTTCGACACACTTATATAATTATTAATAAAAATTATATTTTCAAAAAATAACAATAAACAATAGTTATAAATTTCAAAGGTAAAATGAAATAGTTTATATTGATAAGGGTGAGATAGATAATGAAATATGTATAATAAGAAAACAATTATCTACTAATTATGGAAGAATTCCTTTATTAATATTTATAGGAAAAATATAAAAAAGGAAGTATTGCAGTAATTATTAAAAATAATTTCCATTTATTAATGGTTATAGAAATATAAAAAAGAAAGGATTGTAGCGTAAGATATGTTGATACTTCAAGTTGAGTTACTTATTTATATAAGATATTTTATTAAGTCGTAGTACAGTAGAAGAAGATATTTAAATAATGACTAATTTTAGTGATAAAAACTAATTAGTCACTGTACAATGACCAATCTAGTTACCAATACAAATTATTGGCAAATAAAATAGTTACAACCAGTTATAATTGGTCTCTAAATTGATAATTAAAATAGTATTTATTATGAATTAATTTTTTAAATTAGTTACTAATACTAGCTACCAAGATGTGGTGTTGATTATCCAAATAATTGATTTCTAAATTGCTCACTAACAACAGCCCAACATAATTAGTCTTTAAATTCGTCTCAAACATATTTTGGTTACTAAAATTTGTCATTATTTAAAAGTAGAGATTTCTTGTAGTGGTAGTTTTATGATGAGAATAATCTATATTTTGTATATTGACAACTTTAATACATATAATTTTAATTTGGATTCACACAATAACAATCATATATTTATTAAGTTTTTAAGAATTTATTTATTTTTAAATTTTTAAATATTCATATATCATGTATCTATCATGTATCATGTATCTTATTATTCTATTATTTCTAAAATAAGTGTATCATATATGTGTCTTATATCATATATGTACATCATAGATTGTAGTGATTATTAAAACTCATAAAAAGACCATGTTCACTTTTTTATTGTTATTATTAAAAAATATAAATAGACATTATATTTTTATTATGAGTGAATTTTATTGATTTCATAAAAAAGAAAGTATAGATAATTATTTTAGACTAAAAAATTAATTTAATTAAAAAATATATATCAAATCTAAGAAAAAATAATTAAATTTTAAAAAAGTGTCAATTTCAGATAAATTAGTAAAATAATTAATTTAATTTAAAAAACATTATCTAAGAGATAAAATACAAAACTAAATGTGAACATAAATAATGTATCTAGAAAAATAAGTCAATTTTATTAATTTTTATAACTTATATGTATAATTTTCGTCTTAACAGTAAAACTAATAAAGTTAGATTTGATTTAAAAGGATAAAAAAAAACTTAAAAATGCATATAAAAAACAGTTAGAAAAGGCAAAATTGCAAGGAATTGAACATAAAGAACAATTATAAATGGAATTGGTATAGATATAAATTTTATGAAAGAGTAACTATATAAATGAAATACAATTTTGTTAATATTATTTCATATAATAATATATATCATAATATATGTATATATTATCTTATGCAATATTTATATTATTAATTATTTTTATAATTAAATTTAAATTATAATATTTATTAGAGTATTAAATCAATAAATAATCATTTAGATAATTTAAGATATTAATTATCATTGTAAAATCTTAAATAGTTTTTATGATATAAAAACTGTTATATAAATGAAATATACGTTTACAATTTAATTTTCATAATTTATGATTTCATATTAAAAGTTTTTTTTTTAAATGTTACCTTTGTTACAAAGAAATTAACCATTACTGGTATTATTTTTTCAATGTGAACAAATTATTCTTTATTAAATTAAAACGTTTTTATTCTGTGATAAATTAGAGAATTTATAACAATATATAAAGATATTTATCTTGTGTCTATCTCATAATATCAGTTTTATCCTTCATTACTTTAAAAATTAATTATTTTATAAATAATTTACTTTTAACCGTTATTCTAAAAATCTTTTTTATCTTAAACCATTATTTAATTTTTTTTTCACATATCTTTTTTTTTAATTTTACATTTAACAACTATATTAAAAATTGATTACATATTTGTTATTCATCTTAACTTAAATTTCTTAAAAATTAAAAATCAAATATAAACGTTGTTACGCTTATGTGTTATCTAGTGATACATCTAAAAATAATTGCATAACTAAAATATAATTTTCTAATTCTCACATACATTTCTTTTGTATAAAACTAATTATTTTTCATATTTTTAAAATTTTATTACTTTTATGAAAACTACCCGTATTACATTGGCAGTGTACTTTTATAAATATATTTGTTTATCCCTTATAATCCTTTTGAATTTTCTTAAAAATTTGAATTAATTTGTCTTTGAAACTTTAACTCAATTTAGTTTTTCAATTTAAAATAAAATGTGAATCTAGTTTTTTTAAACAAAGTGTAAACAACTCAACTAGTATAAGAGTTGGTTTAAAGATAAGATAAGTAAAACACTCATTTTAGACCTCTAATAAAGAAGGCCTTAACAAAAATTTATTACTAATATTGCTCTATTAAATTAACTATAGAATTATATTTAAGAAAAAAGGTCTCAAACATTTTTCTAGTACTATTATAAGAGTATTAAATTAATTATAAAAATATGTGTAAGAAAAAAAAAACTCAATTTTTTTTATTACTAATATAGCTCTATTAATTAACTATAAGTTTATGTTGGAGAATAAGATTTAGTTAAATTATTCTTATATGTCAATTTTTATTGGTATTAAAATTGATAATTAATGAGTTAAAACTTTTTTTAGTAAATTATGATTTGTTTACGAAAAAGAGAATGATTAAATATATTTACTCTCTTATAATTCATTTACATTCTATTTTTATTTTCTTATTTTATTTATATGTGATTTGTCTAACCTCTCTTTACTTTCCTCTTTCCTACAAGTCATTCTCGTAGGGATTTAACATATTACATTTCTTAATCTCACATTAAATATCATATTGTTTTTGAATTTCATGTTGTATGTGTGTACTAATGCTTTCATCCTCATTTCTGGTTATTATGTTTTTTCTTTTTCTTTTTATTTGTGTTGCTGTTAATTTTATTTTGTTTTGGATTTGTATTAGAATTAAAAATTTGTTTCTTTTGTCCAGTTTTATTTTTCGGTAATTTTCAATTTACAAATTTCGAGTTTTTTTTTGCATATATCTTGTCCATTTACTATAGTGTTGAGAAAAACATAATTTTGTTTAATTATTTTTATTAATGATTAATTTTAAAATAATCTTTATATATTTGTGAAAAAGTTGAGACTTGAAAAAGAGACTTGAGACTTCAAGATATTACAACTTTACTATCAAGTTTACTTTTTTGACAACCAAAATCATATTTTATTGTTTTAATTCATTTGTTTTATATACTTATCTTTAATTGTTAGTATTTTATATATTATAATTATTTATTTTTTACCACACCTAGCCGGCCTCGCTAGAATATCAACACACATCACCCTTGACCGACATATCTATATCGGCAAAGGTTGGGAGACTGGTGTACCACACCGAGCCAACTTAGTAAAATAACAATAAACGATCACCATGTTTACACGCAGAATCATTCAAGTAACCGGCCTGAGCTAACCTAAGCCTAGTCGGCCTGCACCGGTAACATAAGACGCTAAGAGGAATAACCCACCTAAGACAGCATATGCGGACCGTTAAAGAGAGTAGTCGATTCAGGCCGACAACCTTAAGACACTTAGCTAAATCAAATCCCTCTGATATCCAATAAGCCCACAATAATCGAACTAAGGGCATGGGCTAGGGCCTAGGCCCACTTACAGCCCAAACTAGAGCCCAACCCATGACATGGCCAGACATAATTAATACTCTATAAATACGCATGGACCCCAGTAATTAAAGGTACGCATTCATTACTCCATTAATCACCTGAGTTGACTTTTTGAGAGCTTTGGTTGACTTAAGCTTCAGAGTCCCTTCTGCAGGTAATCCCTCCCGGTCCAAGCTGACATATGCCAACCGGGAAAGAGGCATGAGGAGATAACGGACTATGTGAATAAGGTGACACTTCTGCCTAACTTATCTTGTTTGTTCTTTGCAGAAACAATTTCATTTAAAAATATATACATATGTCAACTAGAAAATTTGGATCAGACTATTCAACAATTCAAAGGAGAAGAATTGATGCTTTAACTGCATCACATATAGGAACTATAAATAAATTTATCAAAATAGATAAGGAAAATGAATTAGAAAAATGCTTAAACCTTAACAAATCTTTAAAACATCTTAAGGAAAATTATAGATTTGAAAAATGATAAACCAATTGACATTCTTCATTATATAAAAATAATTGATTATTTTTCATATGCATATATAACTTATAGAATAATGTTAACAATTCCACTATCAATCACTTCAGCCGAAAGAGATTTTTCAACGCTAAAAATAATAAAAACTTATTTAAAATCAACAATTTTTCAAGATAGATTAAACGAATTAAACCTATTATCTATGAAAAAATACATGTTAAATGAAATTATGACAATTTAATAAATAATTTTGCATAAGAAAACTCAAAAAAAAAATTAAAATAAAAGACATCATTCTTTAAGTTTATTTTAAGCCTCTCAAACTCTTGAACCGCCCCTGCCCCTGTTTAGTATGTATTTGAAACATCATATAAATATATCAAATTTGATTATAAGACCTTAATCCACACATTCACTAAGTTAATTCAAAATTTTGAAAAGATACTAATTTTAATTTTCACTAAAAGTTAGAAGATAAAAAACATACTTAATGTTTATTTTGTTATTATAATTATAAAATTAAATATGAATAATTTGGATAACTTTGTTAAAAATAGTTTATTTATTTTGTAGGTAGTTTTATAATTAAAAAATGATTAAATTAAAAAAAACAATCAAATTGAAAAACAGTTAAATTTTAAAAAGAAATCTCTTAAAGAATAAAATTGATAAAATAATTATTTTAGTTTAAAAAAAATTATATTTAAAAAATAAATGTGAAAAAAAATACACCTCATAAGTATAAATGTGGACACCCATATGTAAATGTGTGTGTTTGTAAACAATTTCTGTGAAAATCATTATTTAAATATAATTTACATTGTATCCTAACATTATTCATATATAATACATTTATTTTATTATTATATTATATTTTTTCTTGTCATACCATATTCTTATTGTTATTATTTAAATTATTATTCTTAACTACTGTTCCTTTCTAATGGTGAAAGGAAAATTGAATGGTAAGTGAATTTAAAATGAGTGACATGGGGAACTTTGTTTTGTTTCCTATGAGAGTTCAATACTACTGAACTTGAAACAGTCATGCCCAGAGGAAATATGCTTATTTAGTTTCATCACCATTTTCATAAATAAAACTATACTTCACCATTCAAATCCTCGTATGCCTTAAAAAATGGCTAGATCTTGTGAACACCATAACCTGCCTCCTCTGATTTCAAATCCTCGTTCCAACTCTCAAATTCTGCTCCACCAAACATTACTTGCTTGATCCCAACAAAACTATCAAAAACAAAAACAAACAACACCTTATCTCATTAACAAGAACGAATCAAAACTGTTCATTCCTAAATAAATAGTTGAGTTAAATATGTTTGTAATCCCTAAACTTGGACACAAAACTGAATTTCATCTATTTTTCAAATTTTGATATATATTTTTATTTATAAACTTGTAAACTAAATGAATATAGTCATTTTAAACCAACGACATTAAACCTCTTTTACATGTTAAACAACATTATATAGGCTTGCATCGAAACAGGAACATGTCAAACGTTGGGCCAGCCTGAAATGTCGTTTGACACACCAAGTTTCATTCGATTTAGTTAAGAGAACTATATCTATTCATTTTTAAAATTTGGTAACCAAACAGTATCAAAGTTTGGAACATGAATGAATTCTAACTTCGTGTTAAAGTTTAGGTACTAAAAACATATTGAACCCTAAATAGTTTTGGTTAGTGGCTTCTTGTGATAGGGTAATTTTGAGGAAATAACTGAACCAAAGTGATTAATTGATAGAATAAGGAAAGTGGAGATCATACTCGGAGCTTATCTGTGTCAAAGCATTTACCAAAACATCCAGAAGCAAAGGTTCAACAGTTCCAATATCCACCCTATTATAATACAAGAAGAAATTATCAGCATTTGCAGTTCACCATTACAGTAACATGTACAAGGAAAATGCAATTGACACTTCACCATATTCGAGCCAAGTTGTCTTGCACCTCAAGATTCCCAATGTTGTAAAATGTGGTTGGTTCAACATTTGCTCCTTGAATGTAATCATAACTTGGTCGTGCATCCAATGGAGACTGTGAAAGCTAAACGTACAAATGCTAGTTCTATAAGCAACAATGTTTAAAAAGTTCACAAAAAGTTAAACTACAAAGGGAAAAGGAGAATGAAAATTTTTGTATCAGCCGCAGAAGAGAAAAACTTACTTGCATATTCATGGAATTGCATCCACCAAGACGGCCAATAATGTGCCATGATCGAATTGTCTGCAAAGACCCAATTCAACACAAATTTCACTAAAGCATTTGTACGTGCCTATCATGGAGAATGAACAACAAACTAATCACAGAAAAGTTCCTTACATCACAAATTAAGGAGATGTCTTTGGCCAATGGAACATTGTAGAATTCAAACCATATGAATGAGTTTGAAAAATCAAATCTGGAAATACCATCATTAACTGTAGATAAATAAAATACTTTTTCGATAAAGAAGAAAAACACAGAATATATCATTTTTGCATCATGTGTTTTTGACTCGATTGTTACACCAATTACAATTTTAGTCAGATCTTCATTCCTTTACGAAACCATACAAATTCATCATAATTTAACTAACAGGCTAAACAGTAGACACTTCCCTGAAGAGTGTTATAAAAATTGAGTTTAACAATGTATTGCAAAATATCTCCCAACTGCACAGTGTCATTGTTGCACATATCATTGGAGCTTCAACTGCAAGTTACGGTTCTGTTTCCACAATTTGTGGGTTGTTTTAAGTCACTAACCACCTATAAATAGGTGCTCTTTCTCACCTCTAAAGACACACAACTCTCACGTATATCTTAGGGTTTACGGTTTAGAGTTTAGGAATTAGAAAATCCTGAGTTCATATTTACTCTTTAAAAGAGTTCTTTCTTGTTAGTTCTGAATCTTTAAAGAGATCCAATATGTTGTATATTGTAGGATTTGCGCATATATCACAGATAAATCCTTAAAGACAGTGATCTTTTACGTCTCCGGAATTTTCTTTTTCGTGTTCTCATCAGTTATTTTCTAACAAAGAGTCTGGTGCACAATTCTTTAGTTTAGGAACATCTCAAAACAAAACTAACAGTTAAGTCCCTGTTTTTGGATAAACTTCTCTATAACCACTTATAGGAGAAGAAGGAAAAAAGGTAAAGTGAATTGTGTTTTCTCCTATCAACTAAAATCAACTAGCGCGTTTCAGCTTTTGGAAAAGTTAAATGAGAAACCTTCTATAAAAGTTAAGTACATAAGCTAATTTTAACTCATTATAGTGCCACTTACATGCTAATCATAAGAATAAACATACATCTAACTAGTAAATGCCTAAAGGCTACAATTACCAGTAGAACACAAGAGAGCAAATATAGCAACACTAGGCTACAATTAATAATTCATATATCCAAAGTAGGAATTAGAAAATCCCGGTAACATCATCATCTTAAATAATCCTTTTTTTCCTTACAGACATCAAATTGACTCAAGTCATTCTACTAAGCCTTTTTATCTAACCTTAAATAGACTTAACCCAGCATTTTCAGGTTTCTGTCAAAGATTTAACTTGAATCTGAGCTAGTTCAGTGGCAACTAACTCAAATATTTAACTAATCAGTCCACGTCCATAACAATTTAATGCAAATCTCTCAAACCACTAACTAAATATAAATAAATAAAACTACCATACCCCAGTGATAAGGCTTTTTAGCATATGCAAAGAGGTTGGTTTCAAATTCAAACCCATGTTCAATTAGTCACCAAGAAACAACTATAACTTTGCATCAAGGTTTGCCCTCTACCCAAACCACTGCACTTCAGTTTTTTTCTAAAGTTGTTTGACTTAAGGTATTTGCATAATACAACCAGAACCAAAATTTTGAGCATAATCTTCTTAGAATTTGAGTTTCTCTTCAGACCATGCCCTGGGCAAGTGCATAATCTGAAACTAATTTGAAAACTTATTCCTATTCCACCCTAAAAGTCTTGAAAATATCCATGTAAAGCATATCGTATCACTTTGATCAACAAAGAGACTACATCAATGTCCTATACATGCTAGTTGGAAAGACAATATGAAAGAGAAAGTATATATTGACAAATCTCAACCACCGTACCATACACTAACAATAACAACAACTATCATTCCTCAACTGTACATTTCTACCACTTCACAAAGATACTACACCAGTAAATAAATATGAGAGGCTATTACACCAGTAAATTCTGGCACACCAAACTGAGGAGAAATTTGAACGTCAGAATAAGAAAAACACAACTACACAAGCAAAATTGCACGAAGAACAGAAAACTGCAAGATATAATCACACATATATGCATGGTTGAGCTTACTTGTTAAATGACACTTTCATTGGTTTACCAGATCCAGTCTTTGTGTGCAGTACTTTGTGCCTCTTCTTTCTTAATCTATCTTCCAACTGCAAATATATCAAGCTCAGTCGATTAATTTAAGCACAAATAATATCCCTCGGTATTAGAATTCAAAGTAGCACACAGATGCTATTCTTTAATTTTTCAACAACAACAAATGTAACAAACATCACACATAGAAAAAAAATACCCCTCCTCCCCACCACCACCACAAGAAGATAAAGTCTACAATGCAAGGCTGAAGTTGTCAAACCATTAATACAGTGATGCTTACTTGGGATTGTGCCTCTTGGGGATTCTCCAGAAAACTCCCCAGAATTGTACCGAGTTCTGGATCTTTATCATAATCCTTCTCTGGCCTACCTGTATATGATCCTCGATCTGAATATCCAGCATCATCATCTTCACCATCTTGTGCTGCTTCTTCAACAATGTTCTTTTCATCACTTGTTGCATTCAAACCTTGACCCAAAAACGCACCTTCGCCATCACCCCGGAGCTCCAAATCTTCCTTAATGACGTCTAGATTGAAGTCCATACCATTCAAATCTTTCGGCTGACTACTAGCACTACATAAGAATGTTCTTTTCCTGGCATTGTTCGGGACTATCCGGAGAGCCATTGGAGATGGCACAAAGTGATTGTCATGAGAAAAAGGTTTCGAGCATGTAATGGTGGTGCAAGAAGGAATGAAAGCAAAAGGGTGCAAGACAATCATGGATTGTGTGAGAAATTTGTAAGGGACGAGTGTACTGTTGTCTTTCAGCTCTATTAACCTGCTGCACCATAATGTTACCACAAGTGAATATATAACACAAATTCCAAGTAGCCCCAATTTTCCCAGCCCTATATAATCAATAACAAATTTTCAATTAGGACCTCTAATAACAAAATTCTTATCCCAGTAAGTGAGGTCAAGTACACGGATCACACAACATTGTTCCGCACACACTTAAAAAGACCGGATCTTCAGAGAGATTATTTAATTTGAAATCCTTGTTATCAGCTGCAACACAAATTTCAAGTACTTCCAATTTGCCTAGCTCGGTATGAACACCAATAAGTTTTCAATCTAAACAAGAAAATGCTTGAATTCAAAGGAAATGGTTTTTGTTTGGTCCATTCGAATTAACCCAACAGCATAGCTTTCAATTTTGCACCAGGAAACTAAAATGTTAGAATAACTACATGTACCCAAAATAAAAATCAGAAATAACCACCAATAAAGTTGTGAAATTTAAAATAAAGAGGAACAATAGAAACAGTGCTCCAGAATCTCTCGAAGAAGTTTTGCTAACATTAGCTAACAAAACCTCGTCTTTGCAGATTATAAACCCCACAATCTAGAAGATACAAAAAAGAGAAATGGTGGTGAAAAATACAAGCTTTTTGAGGAAACATCAAGATTGAGTAAAAGGGTGAAAGATAAAGGATGGGTAAAACAAACGAAGGTCTTATCCAGAGAGAACTCACCAAGTTGGTAGGTTTGTACACTCACTGTGTGCTCGGTGCAGCAAAAGAAGCCAGGAGAAGGTGGCTACTTCCTACACATGAATAAGAAACAGAAACTTTGCTAAGAGATAACACAAAGTTCTTTCTAAAAAACTTTAAAAAAATCAAATTTTTTTAGCGTTCTTTGATAAAAACTCGTTGGTGCGAGTTTCTGAAAACATCACGAAGTTTGAAACATCTTGTTTTTCATTAGATTGGTTTTGTACGGGAATTTTAAAATCTATAAAATTTTATTTTTACTCGATGTTAATTAATAGTAAAAGTGTTAAAGATAGAAAAAGTGTTATAATATATATATATATATATATATTTATTGGCACATGTGAATGATAGAAAAAGTGTTCTCACCTATGATGTGATGTACAGATATGATATGTGTGTCAGACACGACAGTTATCTGACACGTGGATATATTTATTTTGAAAAATAATAGGATATAATATTTGATAGATACGCTATATATGAATATTGAAAATTGTATATTAATTCTTACAAACATAATAAATATATGATTGTTATTGTGTGAATCCAAATTAAAACTACATGTACTAAAGTTGTCAACATAAAAAATATATTAATTATTGTCATCGTAGAAGTACTACTATAACAAAACTCTCAAATAATGACCAATTTCAATTACAAAAAATATGTTAGAGACCAATTTCCTACTTAAAAACCAATTATTTTTGTACTCAAAACATTGGTAGCTAATTGTAGTGACCAATTTATAAATCAATTCATAATAAAAACAAATTTAATTATCTATTTAGAGACAAATTACAATTTTTTGGAACTATTTTAGTTAATAATTTTTAATTTTTAAATTGGTCACTATATAATGACTAATTATTTTTTGTCACTAAAATTAATCATTATTCAAATATTTTATTGTACTGTACTACGACTTTATAAATTAAATACTTCACTGATAAGTATCGATAAAGTATCCTAAAGTATTGGACATGGACACAGACACGTGTTGGATACGGATACGTAATCTAAGTTGAAATATCAATGCATCATAAGTTCTTACCTATTAACATTTCTTCAAGAATTAAAAAACTTATCTTGTAATATTTTTTTTAAATAATTATGACTTCTGAATAAATCTTGTCAAAAACTCATTTCAATTTTTTACCATTGTTATTAGCCATTTTTATCAGGGGCGATCCGTTTTAACTCACTTCTCTTTAGTCTGTCAAAAATAAGTTAGGGTGGGTTGGTTTTTTACCGAAAAATGGATCAGAAATTACAACTCGTCTCGCCGAGACGAATTAGTGGATTGGCCCACCACTTTTTTTTAAAAGAAAAATAAATTTTATTTATAAAATTTATTTATATATATACACTTATAAATAAATCTTTAAAGCATATTTAATCATATAAATATTTTCTAAGCTTTTAATTGATCAATTAATATCTTTAGTTGGATAAATTAAAATAATTATTATATTTACATATTAAATTACTCGATCATAACTAATAACTGGAACTTAATTTGTAAGTGTCAATGATTTAAATTATAATAGTATTACATATTTACATTTATACAAAAATATAATATAAAAAATTTACTTTTTTAATTATTTTTAATTTAAAAAAATAAAAAATAAATAAAAATGAGTCAGCGAGTCAGGGGCGTGTTGGCCATCCTTTGGTCGATCAGTTTGACGAGTAGGCAAATTGGGCCAAACCAGGTTAGTAGGTTGAAAAGTATAACTCATTCCACCCTTTTCTTGATGGGTTAGGCCCGCTTTCGACACCTCTAATTTTTATGACATATCTTCTTTTATTTATCTTCACTCCTTTTATATATATATATATATATATATATATTATATATATATATATTGTCTATTTTAAATTAAGTGTAATTACCATAAACAAATTGTTCATATGATATTATGATATGAAGTTAGAAAAAAATAATGATTTATAAAGATTAAATATAAGGATCTAGATAATGGTTTGAGAGTTGTAGCAATTTTAAAAATGATACTAGATTCTTTTATTCATACAAAATTCAAATAGAAATAGATTTAATGTTAATTGAGATTCACTTTATAAATGTTGTCATTCTTAGAAACTTTTTTTAAGGTTTCTTCTGCCTTCTCTTTAACTTTCTAACTCATCTTTCATGCTATCAGTCGATTCACGACAGAGAGATTTATACTTCTGATCGATTGGAATATAAAACATTGTAAGTTCACTTTTTGCTTTATTCTTGAGTTAGTTTAGCATATTTTTTTTAGACATACATGGTTCTAGGGTCTATCTTATGACTCAAAATAGCTCAAAGTGGATTTTTGTTTAGTTATGATCGTTATGATATGCTTATACCTATGATATGATGTTTGTATAAGTAGTTAGAACATCTTGTGAGAACTAAAATTTTAGGGACAGTCTTGAGTAAGGGTTTTTCTACACTAGACAAGGGAAGTTAGAAATAATTACCTTTGGTTGTGCTTGTCTTTAATCCAAATGTGTATCTATGATAAGCTTGTATGATGATTTGGTGTGATGTTGTTTTGATAGAAGTTCAATTACGAAGAACCTTGCTCGATGAACTTTGGATTGTGACATTATGATAAAATATGTTAAATTGAATGTTGATTTGTGGAATAATTGAGAATGGGCAAATTGGTTTGAACAATTAACTTTTAATGGATATTTCAATTTGATTTGGTATCAACTATGATTTATAAAAGAGATAAAACACTAATTAGATTTAATTGAGCAAACTAACGTGTTTGTTTTTTCTTTAATTTTTGATATAGTGTCGAGCGGTGTTAAGGGAGCATTGGGCACAACACTGAAAAAAAAAATGAAGTTGATGAGCTCCTATGGTATATGGCACTATCTGTGTGTGAAAAGTCACAAGAGCCTTTATATGTATGATATTCTTTAAACATTGATGTTTTATTTGTAAAAAGGTGTATGTTTATTAAAATTTAGTGTTTAAAATTTGTGAAAAGCCACAAGGGTCTTTATATGTATGATATTCTTTAAACATTGATGTTTTATTTGTAAAAAGGTGCCTGTTTATTAAAATTTAGTATTTAAAATTAGTGGTAAGTTTTAATTTATTTTAGCTCGCCCTATTGTGTGTTGTGTTGTGGTTTGTCCACATGTTATTATCATATATTATACGTGAGTAGAGGATAATGCATGTAAGAGTGATAAGTAGTGTTGAGACTACTGAAAGTTGATAAGAAGTAGTTGTTGCTTAGGTATATAAATTATTCATAATATATAGATTTTCCTAATTAATAAAAGATTTACTATATTTTGAAAGTTTCACTCTTTTTTGTTTAATGAAGAATAGTAAATTTAACTTATATACTTAAATTTGTTTGTGTTTGTTTTATCAATTGTGTAATGTTATAATTAGTAAGATAATCCTATTAAATTAGAGTGTTACACTAAAACAAGAACTAAAATAAAAATATATAAGAGTTAAATTAGAGTGTTACACTAAAACAAAAACTAGAATAAAAATCTATAAGTTACTATAAGAAAATTGATAGGTGAAAAATATATCAAGCTATTAAGGCATTGCAAAATTATAGTATTGTTTTCCTTAATAAAGATTTTATAACAAGTACTTTTTTCAACTGTAGTTTAACTTACGAATATTATTAGTGTAAAATATATTTTCTTTTATTATCTATAAATGAATTTATATTATCATTTCATTACATTGGTTAACACTGGAATAAAAGCGTAGTTTTATTAATTGATTGTGATCGAACCTCCGATGTAGAGATGGCAACGGGGCGGGGCGGGGACGGGTTTCACTATCCCATATCCATCTCCGTTAAAAAAATTCATCCCCATCCTCATACCCAAACCTAACGAATATCAAACTTTTGTCTCATCCCCATCCCCACCGGGTATCGGGTATAATCTCGTACCCATACCCATACCCATTTTCTTACTACTTTAATATTAATTTTAATTAATTTTTATAAAAAATTACAGTAAAGGAAACATAATATTATTAAATATTCAATATTAGGAGTATGGTTGTTTCTTCGATATCATATACTTTGAAATAAATTAT
>Ga0214542_1002791_pt1 | contig 35923 bp, 21 predicted proteins | sample CNSS1metaG_FD_160096 | JGI IMG/M metagenome (GOLD analysis project Ga0214542, IMG submission 160096) | Root nodule microbial communities from cowpea collected in UCLA plant growth center, Los Angeles, California, USA - CNSS1 | ecosystem: Host-associated > Plants > Roots > Nodule | place: USA...
TATATATATATATATATATATTAATGAATCTTATCTTAATTAGCATTACTGGATCCATATCATCCACTATTTACAGAATATAATTGACATCAAATTATTTAAAAAAAAAAGAAAAGAAAATATTCGTCAAATTATTCAGAAAATTGTAAATTTAATAATATTCTCTGAATAGCTTGTTTTATCCGTTGTGATTTTGTGAAGAACACGATAAAATAAGTATAACTAAAATAGAAGGTGCTAACTACTCTTGTAATATATTGGCAAATTGTTTCAGAGATATAACCATGATTCTTAAATATGAGGATAAGAATTTTATTGTTTGGTGAGTTGTTTAAAATTAAGAATTTTTTGATCAAAATTTAAACTATCCATCTACAAGTAAAAACTTAAAAAAAAATTCCAATATTAAACTTGGTAAAAAGATGATTTAAACAAAATCATATTTAATTTGCAATATTATTCTAGGGATATATAGTAATGTGGTGTGAAACTGATAATTATTTCTGAAATAAAAATTCATCATCGAACAGTACTAAATTTTTATCGCATCACATTCTCATTAGTGGATATCAGCATAAATACATATACTATCGTGTATGTACATATTTTTTAAATACGCGTAATATTATATTATTATGTAATGATATTGTAATGTTATTAAGTTAATATATAAAATAAAATTATATATATTAAAAATAAAACGAAATATATAAAAAAGATGAAAAAATAATTATTGATAAAAAAAAATAAAGATAGACGATTTTATAAAAAACTTATAGAAATAACGATTAATTTTAAAAATTTAATAAATAATTATATTTTAAAAAATAAAGTTGATATTTTAAAAAGTTGACAAAAAGAATCTTATTGACTTTACTCGCGTTATTATCTACCGGTTTAATGTTTCAAATATTAATTATAATTTTTTTACAAAAGATAAAAATCGTAATAACGTAAATATAATTTGTAAGAAGATATAATATTTGACTTGTTACAGTAAAAGTGATATTTAAATCTACTATAACTAAGACTTTTTAAGTTTTTTCATGATTGATGCCATAATTAAGGGAATATAAATATTCTGCATAATCAAACCGCGTAGAGGGAATTTTGCATGCAGTGAACAAATTACTAATCATTGTTTTGCAATTGTATTCTTGTCTCGTTATAGACGCTAAATAAAGCTAAACGTACTGTTAAGTCAAAAAGAACAGAGAAACATAAAAAGGGAAATCAAAATCGCGTTTGACAATTTGATTATTAAATTAATTTTGAGCCGACTATGCATGATAATATAATCATTCAGTGTAAGTTTTTTTTTTTTTTTTGTTTTCTTTGTCTGAAAGTAGTACCAATAAGCGATTCCAGAAAGTACTTTCAGGCCACCTTTAGAAAAATTCATAATTGACAGCGAATTGTTATGGGGTAATACTCCACCTTTGGAGTAGTATTTTTAAAAACCAACACGACCAAACGCGTTTTAATTTTCACCATTTAAAATAAAAATAAGGACTTTTTAAATTGGATTTCTTCATTATTTTATGCAAACTTGTAGAAGTTAAACATTAATTATTTTTTATTACTTACTGAACTAAATATTTATTTTTGAAAAAAATAGTTAATATATAATCTTGATGAGTAGTCCGCACTATAAATATTGACATACTACAATAAAAAAATTACTTTAATGTAAAAACTAATTCCATTAATTTATTTACAAATTTTTAATGACTAAAATAAATAAATATTTGATTTTTATTAATTATTGGATACGTTTTAAACGAAATGTTAATTACTTTTAATTATATCTTTACTTTTTGTTTTATAAATTTAAAATTCGAAATAATTCTTAAGAAATATATGTAAGTCTTGCTAAAAATTAAACACTTGTTAAATTATTTTAATTGTTAATAAAATTCAAATAAAAATAATGAAATAAAACTTTCGTGATAAAAATATTATTTTCTTTTTCTCACTATACTAAGAAGAAAATATGGCATATGTAATACACAAAACCATAGTTAAATTACATTTATTGTTGTATGTATCATATAGTATTATTATTCAAAATCATTATTGAAAATTTATTTGAGTTTGGAGAATAAAATTTAACTAAATGAAAATGTCTTTTGAGACATAGTAAAAAAACATTCATTCTTCATTTCTTATAAAATTGTCTTTCTAAAATTCTAAGTCATTATATTCTCTCTAAGTTTTTAAATTAATCTTTCATTATTAGATTGCATCATTAAAAGGCGACGATGGTTGGATGAAGTTCTTCCTATTGGAGTCTTAAATATGGGTTAGTTTTTCATCCTCATATTTAAATCCTCTTTTCTTTTTTCTTTTACATGTGGAACTTTTGTTTTGATTGTATGAAATGATTTCATAATAAGAACTTTTTTTAATTAAGCTAGTTAAAATGCTTTAATTTCTATTTGAGTACCTAAAAAATTTGTTGTTCTTGAAGTTAAGTTAAGTTTCCTCATAGAGTAAGCAGGTAAAGGAAGTTATAACTTAGATATTGAAAATTGCACAATAGCAAAATAATCTTTTAACATATATAAATAAGAACAAAAATATAAATAAAAGTATATAAAATAATTTTTTTTTATAAAGAAAACTGTAAACTTTTTTTTGTGCAATTCTTGTGTGGATAAAATTGAAAACCCTTGTTTTACAACTTTTGTGGATAAAATATAAACTTTTTTGTGCAATTTTTCGATCAATATAAAGCTTCTCGTACCATTTTTCTTGCGAAAATTGTAAACTTTCAAATGCAATTTTTTAAAATTGTAAACCTTACAACGACATACAATTATATCAGAGTTTCTCATACATCTAAGAGACCTATTGAGTTGGTTACAACTCAAAAAACAACTCTTTTTTTTTATAATATTTATTTTGTTGCTCTCTTTTTGATATTAATTGATGTGGGAATTTAGTGAATGCCCGTACGAGAATTGACATATCCTTCCTTTACCAAAAAGTCTCACATGCTATTAAGAAAATCTTATACATTGCTAACAAATATGCCTGAACCACTCTTGCACTAATGACCTGCACGAACTCATTGACAACGACAAAGTTTCCTAGTTACCAACCCTCAAAGTGTTGGACGGATGAAAATAACATGTCTTGAAAAGTCTCACATCGCCCAGGATAACCAAGGGGGTGGGTGTTAGTGACTATGTAATGGACTCTAAGTCCATGATGTTCATTGCCTCAATCAAACACCATTTAATCTTGTATTTGAATTTTCTTATACTCTTGTAATAAAGTGTTGTGATGTTTGAGTTTAATTCTTGCTTTGGAGAGTGTGGGTATACTTAGGATCAAAGGGCATAGGAGGGTAGTCTATGTGTTGTACAAATTTTTACATAATGTTATTCTCTTATGGTATATGGTATTTATGTGCGAGCATTGACTAATATTTATGCAAGGTGTGTGGTGATTATACATGGGTAGTGTGCATGGAAATTCTTGAGATTACTTAATTCGAAGTGGAAATTCTTGAAATGGTTTGATTCTAAGTGGAAATTATTAGGATGGTTTGATTCCAAGTGGACTTTCTTAGGATGGTTTGATTTCAAGTGAAAATTCTTCGAATGGTTTTAATTTCAAGTGGAAATTCTTGGGATGGTTTGATTCCGAGTGAAAATTCTTGGGATAGTTTGATTCCAAGTGAGCATTCTTGGGATAGTTTGATTCCAAGTGGAAATTATTGGGATAGCTTGATTCCAAGTGAAAATTCTCAAGACGAGTGATACTTCTTATGGTGGAATATGATTACTGGTATAGGAAATGAATATGTGTTTATTGTGGAGAATGTTGGACTGATGAAAATAACATGTCTTGAAAAGTCTCACATCGCCTAAGATAATCAAGTGTGTAGGTCTTAGTGACTATATAATGGGCTCTAAGTTCATGATGGTCATTTTTCCAATCAAACACATTTTAAGCTTGTATTTGACTTCTCTTATACTCCCGTGGTAGAGTGTTGTGAGGTTTGGGTTTAATTATTGTTTTGGAGAGTGTGTGTACTTGGGGTCAAAGGGCATGGGAGAGTAGTCTATGTGTTGTACAAAATCAATAAATTATTATTTTTTTTGTTCATTTGTTTATCTTTTATTGTCTAACACTTTTAGATTTATTTTTTATTGATTTTGTTTTAAACATAAATGCTATGCACTAAATTTGTGAGTTAATTTCCAACAAGAGTAAAAAATTGTAGTATTATTTCACTTAAATTCATATGAAATGCATTTGTTATTAAAAGATATTTCTTAGTAATAGAAAAACCGGATTTTGAATTGAAAAACTTAAAAGAGAAGTTTCTGATATTTTATTCGAGTTTTCTTCTTTATATAAAGTTCATGCTTTCTTCGGTGGAATGAATTTTAAAAAATCTTAAAAAAAAAATTAAATATGTTTTTGGTTCCTTAAGTTTATGTGAAATTTGGAATTAATCAATTTTTAAAACTTTTGATCAATTTAGTCCTACATCTTTAAAAATGCGAGAATTTAATCCTTTCAACCAAATTTTCTTAAGTTTATTTGACGTTTCAAACGTATTTTATGATAGTATTTAAATTGTTTACATTGTTTGACACACTTGCATTTTAATATTAACTCAAATAATATCATAAAATGCATTTAAAATGTCAAATAAACTTAATAAAATTTGGTAGGAAGGACTAAATCCACACATTTCAAAAGATAAAGGACTAAATTGTTATAAAGTTTCGAAGATGGACTAATTCTAAAAACCACTAAAACCTGATGACAAAAAACATATTTAACAAAAAAAAAAAAAACTCATTTTCTTTCCATTCAAATATAGAGATTTGTGCGACAGAGCTTGCTGTAATATCTATAGCATGTCCATTGACTTTCCAAGTAATTAAAGGAACACCAAAATTCTAAAGTGAAAAAGACGCGTACAAATTTAAAAAATGTAGAGAAAAATAAGTTTTACTTCAATTTGTAAACTAAAATATTCGACTCATTTCAAATCAAGTGGTAATATATTCATAACTTTTGTTTTCTTACTTTAAATGATTTCCCATTTTAGAAGACTTTTTCCTCGTATGCATTATCAAAAAAATCATAGTTTGCATGCTCAAGGTGGGTACTTTATTCTCAAACGAACGCGTTATTGGTCAAGAAAAACAGGGTGAGTGGGTAACAGGTTGATTAGCTCACAAAATCCATAGAACATGTTGCCTTCATTCACCTGCTTTATAGTATATTCTACAAAAGTATATTTAACTTTCCACGTTATAATCCAATCAATGATGGATTTTTACCAAAAATTTTAGGAGGCAAAATAATATATTCAAAATTTATATATTTAATATTATCGTGACTAATTCAATAAAAATGAATACATAATCTAGTATATTTATAATTATAAAAAAATTACACATATATAAAAAAATATCTATCGTTTTTTCATATTTTTGAACTCATGGTAATTGAATTATAATTACATTTTTTAGTTAACTTTTATCGATGTAAATAACCATATTATCTGCAAAATATTCATCTTCCATTTTATTAACATGCATTTGATTCAAAAAATATTCACAAGCTTTCATTTCATTGTTATGCGATAAACAACTATATTATCATGTTTTCATCTTCACTAGTAGTTTCTCTATCAATTTTAAAAAATAAATTTATTCTTTTGTTTTACATTAATATACCTATTTAAAAAATAAGTTTATGACTAAAAAATAATTTATCATAATCTAATCAAAAGTTGAGAGACATAATTACTAAAAAAAACTATTATAATCAAGTTACAATTAAAAACCAACAATGAAAAATCACACAGTATATTGTTTCTTCTTCTATATTAATAAAATATGAATATACAAAAAGGTCATGAGATAAAAAATAATGCTAATTATTAAACAAATAGTTCAATATCAAGTCAGACAAAAAAAATTTACCTTATTTATTTATTTTAATAATGGAAGAGAAAATATGAAAAGATGAGGATAGAAATACTGAGTTTATGTCTAATTTTTTTTAGTAACAAAAGAAAATAAATAAGCATGAGAGAAGAATACAACATATGAACAACTCAAAAGACAATGAGAGAGAAAATAAAAAATATCTTAATAATTTTGTTTCAGTTAATTAGGTCGTATTCATTATTAACATGAATTAACATGAATGTTACATACTTAAGTAAAAAAAGTGTTAACTATTAGCTATAATTTTTATCTAATTAATATTAAATATTTCATGCAACAAAATTAATTATAAGTGTATTATATAATCTAGATGAGGCAATTTTTAGAGGGGTTGGATGCAGGTGAAAAGATATCCAATATCTCTCTCAGATTAGGTTAAAACTAAATGGATCATACTAGTAAAAAAATGGAATTATAAGACATGACATAGAGTTAAATGAAGGTGAATTAGGATCAAACTTGAGATCTCATTTATTCATGAAAGTAAATACGAGTAAGATTAATATTAAGACAATGATATTTTAATATTTAAAATATTTTTACATCCATTTGATATTATTTTTATTATTTTTTATTTTCTTTTTTTCTTTACAAATACAATTTTTTTTATGATTATTTTATTTCTATACGAGTGTCAAAATGGTTTGTCACAATTTTTTTTTCTAAATGTTATATATGCTTTCTTTTTATATTTTGGTCTTTTTATAGTCTTTGTTTTTTCATATCCTTCTTTTATTTATAACAGGATTGGAGTACTTTTAAGTGTTTCACGTGTGTAATCAATTTTTTTTTTCTGATGAAAAATTTATATATTCTACAATAGTTTATAGTTTAGTAGACTTGGACAAATTCATGGTTGGAACAAAAAAACTTCCGAACGTTAATTACAGAAGTGATTCATCAATGTAGAATGTTTTTGTTGACGATTTGTTTTAAAAGGTAAGCTAATGATTTTTTTAAGGAGTGAATCCAAGACACGATAAATTATTCGAATAGTTTATTACGGGAAGTGTTCTGGTTTGTCTTTATTTTTGGCACCGAGTTATATTTAATATTCTATGTATATTAATTATATGCATTATGTAAGAGTCAGGGAATGAAGGCAACAACAAATTCAGATTTGTTGCAGTAAACATGTATTTGATCTTCTTTAAAATAGCCATACAATGAAAACGAATTCGACAAGAGTGGGCCGGCTAGTACACCCCTTTTAACCTATTCATCATCTTCTGTTTTAGTTTCCTTATAATAACCATAATCATTACTACAAAACAAATGAAGAAGCAACCAAATTAGCCTTGCACGATCTTTTCATCACTCCAAAAATGCATGCGCCATTACTTTTCCAACATTCATCCAAAAGGGAAACGAAAGATACAACAATATTTATTCTGAAGAAGAGACGTAGCTGAAAATTCTTCTCTCAACTTTATATAACTAGAGCCAAAGTTTGACCATCCTCAACCCACTTTTGCCATTAATGCACCTCATAATTCACCAATCATGCCACTAGCTAAATCATTTTATAATCATATATATACCATCTTAATCTAGAAACCTGCCTCACTCTTCAACCACATCTTCTCCACTGTTTCTCATTTCACTCCACTTTAGGCTTCATGCACGTCACGTCCTCACACAGCCACATGAAAGCTGAGCTTAAGGGCACGTCCATTTCCTTTCAAAACCCTACCACTCTCTTTAACACACCTCACAACCCTCTCTCTGGAGCACTCAAAGGTTGTCTGGGAAGCCTGGATGGAGCTTGTATTGAGAAGCTCTTGCTCCACTGTGCCAGCGCTTTGGAGAGCAACGACATCACCTTGGCTCAACAAGTCATGTGGGTGCTCAACAACGTTGCTTCCCCTGTCGGGGACACAAACCAAAGACTCACCTCGTGGTTCCTAAGGGCATTGATCTCTAGGGCTTCAAGAATTTGCCCTACTGCCATGAGTTTCAAAGGAAGCAACACCATTCAAAGGAGGCTGATGAGCGTCACCGAGCTCGCCGGGTATGTGGATCTCATTCCTTGGCATAGATTTGGGTATTGTGCATCCAATAATGAGATTTACAAAGCAATAACTGGGTACCAAAGGGTACATATTCTAGATTTTAGTACAACCCATTGTATGCAATGGCCTACTTTTATAGATGCATTGGCCAAAAACCCTGAAGGACCTCCTTCACTCAGAATCACAGTTCCATTTTGTAGACCCCATGTACCCCCCATGGTCAATGTATCTATACACGAGGTTGGTTTACGTTTGGGGAATTTCGCCAAGTTCAGAGATGTCCCTTTTGAATTCAACATTATAGGAAACACAGGACCAACACCTGCGGAATTGAGCGATGAATCATATAGCTTCCATTTTGAAGCAATGTTAAGTCTCTTGAACCCTACTACGCTGAACCTTAGGGAAGATGAAGCTTTGGTCATAAATTGCCAAAATTGGCTGCGTTATTTGTCTGATGATAGAAAGGGAAGCCGCCAAAGTCATTCCCTTAGGGATGCTTTTTTAAATATAATAAAAGGTTTTAACCCGCGGATTGTGCTCTTGGTTGATGAGGATTGTGACCTTAGTGCTTCTAGTCTCACGTCAAGAATCACCACATGTTTCAACCATCTTTGGATACCCTTTGACGCATTGGAGACATTTTTGCCTAAAGATAATGGTCAGAGGGCGGAGTTTGAATCTGACATAGGGCAGAAGATTGAGAACATCATAAGCTTTGAAGGGCACCAAAGAATCGAGAGGTTGGAGTGTGGGGTGCAAATGTCCCAAAGAATGAAAAATGTTGGTTACCTCAGTGTTCCGTTTTGTGATGAAACTGTTAGGGAAGTTAAAGGGTTGCTAGATGAACATGCTAGTGGGTGGGGGATGAAAAGAGAAGAAGGTATGCTAGTTCTCACATGGAAAGGAAACAACTGTGTCTTTGCGACAGCTTGGGTCCCCTGTGAAATAAGGGATCATGTTGGAATGGATGCAAGTCTGCCATAAACACACTTCATGAGAGGCAAGTTTGGACCTACCATGGAAATGATTCCAATTGCTTAATTCAGTGGTCCAAATATGAGACAGAGGAATTTCATCTCTTTCTCATAGGAGTGAAATTCATCTGCATGAGACAATCAGAAAAAATGGCTGCTTTTTGAGAATTATTTGTGGCAACTTTGTTACGGAGCTGAATACGTTGGATCACATGAAAGGCAAAGGGGAAAAAATGTGTACGTTGTCCTCTTGTATCAGACAAATTTGTCTCTTTCCTATCGTTTCTCTTTTACGCAGCTTTAACTTGTTTCTGCTCAGAGCTCTAGGTATAAGAAAAAGAACCTGTTGTAAGAAAATCCCTCTTTATTATTACCCAGTTCTAACACTAATAATTTTATGATTATCAGCGAAATTTGTGCCAAAATGTATGCATATATAAAGGTAAGGCTAACCATAACATTAACCTAGCATATCTAGTATGAAATGATCCTATTCCTACATTTAATGGCTGACTCAAACACTGTTTCCCAAAGGGCAATTTTCAAATACTACTGTGCAATTTAACCTTTTAAGGTAGTTCTAATATTACTTAGTACGTATCCAAATGCATGTAAAAGGACCACCCAAACTTTAATTTTATGAGTGGTCATGTTCAGTGAGAAGATGTACAGGCTAAGGCCAAAAAGTTATCTTTTCGAGTAGAAGGTGATAATGATAAGTCGTGAATAGCAGCGTCTACACAAATGAAATCCAGCAACTGCATTTAGGGTCCAGAGGGACCTTCTGTAATTTTTGTTTTCTGTTTTCGTGGAAATGAAATTTGATGTTAATCGGGAGGTGAAAAAGGACAACATGGTCCATGAGACAAAACGAATCAGTGCTGCCGGATTCGAACCAGCGATCTAAGGATAACTGAACGTGGTCCACAACACACTCCTCCGTGATGTCGTTGTTTTTAAATATTCCAAGATGTCATTAGGGTTAAAGACCTGATACGATAAATTCACTAGATTGATATATATATACGTGTTTGAAAAGAACTTCTAGATAAATATTAATTCGTTGATTTTTTTATTTTATAAATTTATAATAGGTTGTTAAAAAATGATTTATAGAAGTTATTTTTATAAGATTCTTTAAAATCTTATTTCAATTGATTCCACAATAACAATATTGTTATTGAATTACAGTCACATGTTTTACATGTATGATTTTTATATCTAACAGATTATTATGAATGTCACTATTTAGAATCAGAAAATAGAAATTAAGCAATATTCGCAAAATATATATATATATTTCAACCAAAACCATGTTGAATAAATTGCTCTATGATATGATTGATTTTAAAGATTTAGTGAACTGTATCCTTATAGCCGTGATAAAAAATCTCATATCAAACTATTATTAAGTGATAAAAACTCATAATTTAACAAAGAATTTGCACGCCATGTCAACTTTTGAATGACATCATTAACATGTGTTGGTCACCGTGAATCTAAGAATAAGCATTATATATGAACTTTGAATAACATTATATAAAGGTGTAATTAGTAACTAATTTGGTTCTTATATTTATGTATTTGACTCGTTTTAGTTTTTATATTTGTTTTTTACTTAATTGACTCTTTAATTTATGAAAACACTTATCCATTTTGTTAAATTAATGTTAACAACGTCTAAATTGATTATGTTTCAAAAATTTTGTAATGTTTTAGAATTTTTTTATTTTGATAAGTGTCATCTTCCAAATAAAAATATCTATATTTTGATAAGTGATATTTTCAAATACAATAACGTCAAATTAATGGATGAGTCACATCAAATTTGTTTTACAAAGATACAGACTTAGTTAAGTTAAAAAAAAAATGTATAAGAACTAAAACAAATAATAATTAAATCTGATATACAACAATATATTTCCTTTATTAATTTGATAGTATAGTTATGATATTGTCAAAGTAATACTTAAGAGATAATTATTGTAGTAAAGAGTTAGATAAAAACGACGTTAATTTTTAATGAGACCTACAACTTTATCTATGTAATCCATGTCTTTTGGACTTCAAATTAACTACTTCAACCTGTTCTTGGAAATTATATATTAAACCAGAGACGATATAAATGATTATGTGCATGATTAAATGAGGAATTTTTACACATAATTAGCTTTTATTAAAATAAATTCTTTACAAGGATACATAAGAGAAATCCACCACCTTTAAAGTGGATCGTATTTTTCGTATATATCACTCAATTTTGTTTTTCTACTCTGAGACTAGATTTTAATAGCACTGTTAAATTTTTTTATTAGAATAGAGTAGGAAGACCACTGCTGAAATATGAATTGTTTATATAAGAGACGTATCACTACTTCTAATATAAAATTTTAGATGTAATATTTGTAGGTCTTGTTTTTTTTTTCTCTCTTATATATTTGTCAAATTTTTTCATTTTCATTTTCATTTAAAGTGAAAATTTTAACTCATACTTAAATTCCTAACATTTACTGACACAGTTTTTAAAATAAATATGTAAGTTAACAAATAACATTTTAAAACTGATTTAATACTTAAATTTCTTTTAGAAGTGTATAAAAAGATTTCAACGACACAGTTGATCAATGTCTTCTTTTAGTATTTTGGTTTTAAATTTGTTCAATTATCGTACATCTTATAGATAAAAATTTATGTAGCACTAGAGAGGGATATAGTGTTCCAATACTACTATAAATGTAAAGTTTCACTTTATTTGTGTTAAAAAGTCTTTAACTTTTTTACTGTGATTATCAAATTTAGTTTTATGATTAAACTTTTCCATTATTGTAGACGTTTCCCACGTTTTTTTCTTTATGATTTCACTATATACTTATTTTCTTTCTCTTGTTTCTTTCTTTTTTGGTCAATGATATGAGTTAAATAACGGTAAGGATCTTAAACTCGATTCGGACATCATCGAATTCATTAGAAAACATTTTATTTTAAAATATGTATATTGGAAACAGGGAGGGGACAACAAAACCACACAATTTTAAAATTTTTCTCCGAAATGGGTCACATTTTACAATATTCAATATTTATGGGAAAAATACAGCTAAGCTTTTCAGCCTAAAAAATATATGAAACTCAACGATTAACACTAGATAACACCTACCACACATACATCACACTTTCTTAATAAATCCACTATGGCTGCACATGTTGACTTTTAGAAGCAAATACGAACTAAACTAACATAAATCTCATATATAAATACCACCTCATGCAAACACTACTCATAAACCCTATCTTCTTAGTTTATGTTCTTCAGTTTCAAAACTACAATCGCCATGAACACTTCGAATATCGTAGTTCGTTTTTTCTTACTCTTTTCCCTCATAGGGATAGTCTCAGCCCAGTTATCCGCTACCTTTTATGCAAAAACGTGTCCTAATGCACTTTCAACCATTAAAACAGAAGTCGTGTCTGCTGTTAACAACGATCGTCGCATGGGAGCTTCCTTGCTTCGTCTTCATTTCCATGATTGCTTTGTTCAAGCAAGTCAACTTTTACTTTCTTCTTTTTTTCTTTTGTTTTTTTGCTTGCTCTTTCCTACCATATATACATGCTTGAAGGCTTAACCTACTATATATATTGCATTTATTTAATTAATATAAATATACATGCACGTGTTTTTCTCATGCACAAAAATTAATCATTTTGTTACTGAAAACAAAATATATATGACAGGTTCACAAATTTTCTCTTTTCTTTTGACATACATATTACTATAGAGTCATGATAAAAGTTCACATAGCACATGCTTAAAAATAGAGATATTAAGAGTTGCTTATATAACAAAAGTAACATTTTAATTCGAGTTTTACTAACATGGATTCTTTTAAATTGAAGATAATTCTTATGAAAAAACTACTTTTAATTTTAAGTTTTGCGAGATTTATTTTAAATTATTTTATTCATTGATTATAAATTTATGTAAGTAAATTCACTCTAATTGAGCTTGAGTTTGGTTTCTTCTGTAGTATTTAGCAAAAATATTTATTTGCCTATAGAGTAAACCACCCAACACTTTATCAGGAAATTTGCCTAATATTGTATTGTATCTTATGTGATTTGACAAAAGTAACATTTAAATTAATGTTGGGTAATTACTATGTTAGGTAATATAATTTAACTAATCATAGGTCAATGATATATTATATTACTCCAAATAGTGTTCGGTTTCACACGAAAAGGATCCGAATTTTTTCATGTCTTTAGAAAAGTAAGGCAAATACTCATAAGATTTGACTCTGCTTTTTTTTTTAAAAAAAGAAAAACACTTCGGTTAAATGGTAAGTATTTTTAGTATAATTGTTCAATCAAAATTGACATTAATATAGTAATTTCCAAGATAAAAGATAAAATGTCATTTCTTTTGTAGTAGAACATCAACATCAACAATACATACATTTAATACGTTTTGTTTACTATTATATGAAGTGATCAACCCATTAGAATAAATAAATTTCATATAGAAATTTAACGTCACTTTTGATAGCTAAAAGTTGACTTTTATGGTAACAAAGTGATGTGAGACGAAGTCCAAATCATTCAGCATAAACAGTAAGAGAAAACTTGGCAATCGTTCAATTATACAAATAATAATTAAATGGATTTGTAAAATGTATAATTGTCATTGTGTTCATACCTAATATGGTTGTTATTATTGTGCAGGGATGTGATGCTTCAGTTCTCTTGGATGATACATCAAGTTTCACAGGTGAGAAAACAGCGGGTCCCAACGCTAATTCCCTCAGAGGCTTTGATGTAATAGACACCATAAAGTCTAAGGTGGAGAGTTTATGCCCCGGTGTTGTTTCTTGTGCTGATATACTTACCGTAGCAGCAAGAGACTCAGTAGTTGCAGTAAGTATATTTGTAAATATATTTGAATCTAAATTAAGATATTAATTATTAATTAATAGAGTAATGAAAAACATGGATATAATGAAAAAATTAATTTAATGTAATTTTCAGCTTGGTGGAGCTAGTTGGACTGTGCCACTGGGTAGAAGAGACTCAACCACTGCAAGTTTAAGTTCTGCTAACTCAGACTTGCCTGGTCCCTCTTCAAGCTTAAGTGCTCTCATCTCTTCTTTCTCCAACAAAGGTTTTACAGCTAAAGAACTAGTTGCTCTCTCAGGTAATATAGCTATATCTGAAACTGTTTATGACACATTTTTTTGTTCATATTTAAAAATAAAATTATTATTAGTTCAATTCAAATGGGACTTGGGAGTATAGGTTATTATTTCATGTAGTGAAACTGCGAGTGATGATAAGGGTCGGTTATTATAATTTGATTCTCTTCTCACTTTTTTAAGAATTTTTTTTAAATAGGATGCTTTTCACACTATTCAATAATTAATCTCTCAGTCAAAGCTATGAATTTTTTAAAGTTACGTATAAAATAGATATTTTAAAATTAAAAAATAGAGACGGGTAAGAGCTGTTTTCTCATCTTTCTTTATTTTTTTCTTTAAGTATTCAGAAGATAAGCTTTAGAAAATATACTCAAAAAACAACCATTTTTAGTTACATATAGAACACTTTAAAATATACTTAAAGGACAAACAAATTAAGAGAGAAAAAAACCATGTTTTTTTAAAGCAAATCACAAACGAGTTCTAAGTAAAACACATTTCTTGTGGAGAATTAAACATAAAACTGATTTTATAATGCTTATACATGAACTTTATTTGTTTGTAAACCCTATTTAGGATCGCACACAATTGGGCAAGCGAGGTGCGTAACTTTCAGAAGAAGGATTTACAACGACACGAACATAGATTCCTCTTTTGCAACATCGTTGCAAGCAAATTGTCCTAGCACAGGTGGTGACAGCACGTTGTCCCCTCTAGACACGACCACCCCAAACACCTTTGACAATGCATACTTCAAGAATTTGCAGAGCAAGAAGGGTCTTCTGCACTCAGACCAAGAGCTTTTCAATGGAGGATCCACCGACTCTCAAGTAAATGCTTATAGCACCAACCCTGCAGCTTTCAAAACTGACTTTGCCAATGCAATGGTTAAAATGGGAAACCTTAGCCCACTCACTGGCTCCAGTGGCCAGATCAGAACCAACTGCAGGAAGACCAACTAAGGTTTTTGGCCTTCTTCTATTCTACTATATATAAGTCAAAATTATGGGCTATTTTAGATATTGTAGCCATTGCAGTTTAGGAGCAAAGCAAATGATTCCTTAATTGTAATGATGATAATGTAATATCGGAATATTAATGTCAGAATGTTTCGACTATTAATGTAAGAAAGAGGTTGGTACCAACCCCTTCTTGTCCTAAAATTTCATCGCTCATGTCTGCAATCGTATGACAAAAAAAGTCGATCGAGAAGAAAATGTTACAATGTTAGAAGGGGAATCGGAAAATAAAATAATAATTTCACACACCAAAATTGAAGAAACACTTACTTTTACAACGTATTTTAACAATATATATTATTAGTTTAAATTAAAAAAAATATTAATATTGAGTTATTAAATAGTTTTTCTTTAGATGTTAAAACACAATCAAAATCGCTAGTCTTAAGTACGTGTTGAAAATATCATAAAAAATTATCTACAGTAAAAAACGTAGTGAATTTCTGCATTGAGTCCATTTGTTGGACTTGAACAGTATTAATGCTGAACAGACCAATAAAATTTCGGCATTTTCTTCCATCATCCGTACAAAAATAGAAAATAAAATAATTTAAAATAAAATAAATTCACATTTAATACATTCAAAATTTTAAATAAATTGTTAAATATCTTATGTAAATACTTTGTATAGAGGTGTCAATTTTACTATGGTCCATGGGTTACTCTTAACCCACCCTAATAAGTTCTATTCTATAAGACTAATAAATGAAGGGGCACAAACAAGTTTAAGTCTCAAAGATTTTTAAAGACTTCTGTGAAAGATTTTTTTTCCCACTCCCCTAACCTAATTTTGGATGCTATCACATTTTTCTTTATAATTCCTTTGTCGTACTATTTCTTAAATCTGATAAAAATATTATTGATGACATTTAATTTATCTCAATCCAATTAAGTTTTATATTAATTTTAAATTTTAAATTTTAAATCTTCACTTGCTATAATCAATTCAGATCTTGTTTTTGTATTTTAAAATTTGCGTAAATTCCAATTTATATGTAACATTTTAAATTAAAATTTTGACTCCCTCTCAGCTTTTAATATTAGGATATGTTTCAATCTATCATCAATCTCATCTGTTGAATATGTATTCACATTTCTCAATCAATCAATCTAAGTTAGTGAAAAAGAAATAAGCGCGTCTTAAAGAAGCACGTCAAATTTATTTTATAAGATTCTTTTAGTGAATACAAATATCATTAGTATTAGTCATATAATTTCATAATAAAATTGCACAAATAACTTTGTGACGTTTTCAACATCGCATTAATCTTATTTATTGTTTGCAATTCTCAATCAATTTAAGTTAGTGAAAAGAAATAAGCGCGTCCACATAATTAAAGACAACACATCAATTTTCATAGAATTTTTTTAGTGAATAGATTGTGATATTTTCAATCTCGCATTAATCTTATTTGTTGAATTTATGTTTACATTTATTAATTAATCAATCTAAGTTATTGAAAAAGAAATAAGTGAGTCTTCATTAAAGAAAACATATCATTTTTTTTTTATAGATTTCTTTTGGTGAATACAAACATCACTGATATTATAGTGTGATAGGTGTAGTGATGACAAGTAGGAATGGAGGAGTAAAAGTCATTTGTTCTTTAAAATCAAAATTACTCATTAGGTATGACAAAGTATGACATTTCAACCATTTAATCTAGTGGGTCTTAATGCTAAAAGAAATGGAATTTAGAGGCCAATGTGAATTGTTGTAGAGCGAAATTATTTTCAAAGATAAAAAGTATAATGTAGAGATTTTTAGTAAGGCTCAATTGAAAGTTTGGGTTCACTAAAGCACAAAAATCCAAAAGTAATAGTATCATGTAAAACTAGTGTGAAAAAAAAAAAACCTAACCTTCGGTCTTCACTCATTGTCACTGTTAAAAAAATCTTTTAACATGTTTTTTTAGTTTCAAATCCTCACTCCCTAAATTTTGATGGTAAAATGATATAATATAATGTAGAAAAGAGCATATTTGATAACACACGTAAAATTTAAAGAGTTCTATGTCATAATAAATTGTTGTTAATTATATGGGATTACGATATCAAAATTTATGCAATAATTATAAAATTGATTGACAAATATACAACATCTATGAAAATAATTGACGAATATCTCATTATCTTATATATCACATATTTGAAAATTTTCCAACATACACCCGTACAGGAAAGAGTTTTTACTGTGGCTATTTTGGTTATTTGGCGTTAGTTTAAGACCCGAGACATCTAGTTGAGGCAAAAACGGGGTCACCTTTCTGCCTCATTTCTTAATCGAGGCATATCTCATCAATACTGCCTCGGTTCTGATGGCAACCGAGGCATAATATGCATTAAAAATAAAAAAAATACAAAAACTCCTCTACCACCTTCTTGAGCCTTCTTTGTTCTTCTCCAGTCCTCTACTCTCTCAACCTTCTGCCACCCGAAGCCTCCCTTTCCGCCTGTTGAGAAGAAAAAAATGAAGATTAAGTATACACATATTTAAACTAAGATTCCATAGCTTCCTTTATACATAGACTATGGTTTCCATGTTTCTTGTATCTCCCTTTCAAGCCCCCTGATTTATATTTAGCTATGTGTTATCTACCTCATGTCCTCTTATAGAGTCATATTTGATACATTAAAATAGACATAAACAATCATTAGAATATGAAACAATCACATTTGGAATCTTATACTTCGTTCATACCCACCCTCTTATTTGTAAGTTATTATTGGGAATTAAAGTATGAGTTTAAGTTTCACATTGAGTAAAAAAAAGGTTGAGCATCATACAATGATATAAAGACTCATAAAATCGTTTTCTTAAGGTTTTGAATTGAAGGTGGTATCAATCCTTGCATGTATGGGTTGGACTCATGTTTGGTATCAATCGTTGTATGTGTGGGTTAGACTCTTGTCTCATTAGTGTAGTATCTCTCTGGTGATCCTCTCTCGAAAGATTCATCAATGATATCATAACCATATGTCATATAAGGATGAAATTTCATAAACTCATTACCTTACGATTTAAAATTGATTTAAAGTTAGAAATGACGTTAATTTCTTACGTGTAGGTTGGATTTATGTCTCATTAATATTGTGTCTTCCAATAATCTTTTCTCAAAGTACTCATCACATACAAAACATTTTCTTAGTATCAACCTTACTATTCCCAAAAACAACACTATTTTTTTAATGTATAGATTCCATATGAGTGCTACTCACGTACCTTTCCTTATCATATTATGCTTTATTAGAAGGTTCTTATACAAGTTTTCAAAATGGAGCCTAGGTTGGATCAAAATGGGCCCAGAGTGTTCGAAAGATATTTATAGATTTAGGCTAAAAAGAAATGGCTACTCACTCGGGTTAAACGAGTAGAGTATTGACAAAAGGATTTTGGATGGCACGTGAAAGGACTTAAGGGGATATCGACGCAAATACTTGAGCTGTAACATGACTTACTTGCCTTCCTTCAATTCACTAACTTCCAATAAACCATCGCTTGCGCAATGCATGCTATGGACTGTCATCACCTTCATTTGTGGCCAAAAGAGGTTATGTGCACTTGATTCAAGAACAAAACCCTAGTAAAGCAACTCAACTTTGACTTCTCTTTGTACTTATATAAAGCTCACAAAATAGGTTTCATGCCATAAACTACCGTAATAGTTCTTTAAACAGGTTAAGTTAAAATAAAATGAACTGATTTTGATTTGATTATTTGATATTTAGATTAAACTTACATGTAAGCTTATGATTGATTTATTTTTAAATTAATAATTATAATCTAAAAAATAATATTATTTTATGCGATCATACAAATTTTAATATATATACAAATTTTTTATGTGGTTTATGTTTTCTAAAAGGGTTAAATTGCTTTTGTCCTTCAATTTATGGTAAAAATTAGAATTAGTCCCTTTTTAAAATTTTGATCAAATTTAGTCCCCTATCTTTAGAAATACGTGAATTTAACAAAATATTGATTGAAATTATTTGACGTTTCAAACGTATTTCAGATAGTATTTAAGTTATTTATACCGTTTAACATATTTTCGCTTTAATGTTAGTTGAAATGTTATCATGAAATGTGTTTGAAACGTTAACTAAACTTAATAAAATGTGGTTAAAAGAACTAAATTCATGCATTTCTATATTTTGGGGACTAAATTGGTTTAAAGTTTCGAAGATAGATTATTTCTAATTTTGACTGAAAGTTAAGGAACCAAAAATATATTTAACCATTTTTAAAATACATATATTTTTGTTTTAAAATATCTTTATTTTGTTATATGTTGAGTTAAATTAAGGGTTAAATATATTTTTGGTCTCTGAACTTTGAGGTGAATTTGGGATTCGTCCTTATTAAAAATTGATACATTTTGGTTTCCAAAGTTTAAAAATTAATGAATGTAATCATACCCAATTACCATATATATATATATATATATATATATATATATATATATATATATATATATATATTTTATGTGTCAAACGTATTTTTTAATTAATATTGAAACGGAAACGTGTTAAACGATGTAAACGTGTTTAACAAAACTGAAATCTTCGCAGCATGACACAACTTCAGTTTATTTCCGTGTCAAATTGAAGATTTTGGTGAGTGATTAAACTTAATGAAAGTTGTCTCCAGGTACGATGACTTTCGACTATTCACATAAGGCATTACTACTTGATACGATTTCAATTTATCAACAATGAAATTGTCTTAGCTTGATATTATTTTTTCATTTCAAGATTTGTCAACTTGCCACAACTTGTGCATATTCAAATTTCTTTTAAAAGAGCACCATTATGATAATTTCATAATGAAATTACACATGAATAATAAATTTCCCTAATAAATGCCAAGTATTAAAATAGATTAATTTCCAAAGCTATCTTAATAGTAAAAAAATTATGTAGGCAAGACTCACTCTCCATATATAAGTTCCTTTTAGAAAAAAAAATATATATAAAATTCATTTTTTCATAAATTAAACTTATTACTGATTTAACTTATATGTATAAACTAAATGTATAAATTTCTTATTTTTTTAATAATTTAATTTTTAATACTTAATTTTAAGTTAATAATCTCTAAACAAGTTAGTTTCGAACTTATATTATACCAATCGGACACTGCAATTTGTTTTAAACTTATGTAAGCTGTGTTATCATTTTATTCTTTATCTCCTAATAAAATAAAATAATTTTACATTAATAATCTAACGTATTCCTTTTTTGTATATTATTTTTTTATATGTTTTAATTAAGTTTTAATAAATTTATATGTTTTTAATTAAATTTATTTTAAAATTTGTATTATATTCAGTACTTAAAATTTTATATTTTTTAAATAAATATTTATCATTTGATTTTATTGTCAAATGTGGTAATGTAATGTGTCATTTTGTACTGCTTATGTGTCTGGATATTAAAAAAAAAATAGTTTAATTAAATTTTGTTTCATAAATTTGAGTAGTTTAAATTGAATCTTATTATTAAAAAAATATGTTTTATAATTTTTTACATTTTTTTTAATTGAATATATATAGTTGATTAGGTTGGGTGACTTTTTTTATTTGAAAAAAAAATTAAGGAATTGAGTGCTTTAATCCATATAAAAATAAAACATTTTATGATTGGCTGGATCTTGACCTTGGTGGTGAATCTTTCTTCCTCTTTCACTACTTGATATAACAGTTTGATTTTTCCGTCTCAAACAAAACACTGAATTTAGACAATAAAACCACTAACATCAAATCAGTCCTGTAAACCTCCAAAGTAAAGACAAGGGTTTTAGAACTTTCTTAATAAATACTTAATTAAAAATACTTAAATTTATAATAAACTTTAAATTTTATTAACCTACATTTATTTTTATTTTCATATAAAAACACATAAATAACGATGATACAAAGTAAATCAAATTAGTTGAAAAATATATAATTTTTGTTACTCAATAAAATATATTCCTTTAATAGATACTCAAATAAAAATATATAAATTTATCACGAACTTAACGAAGTATTTCATATTTAATATAATTATGTATTTTGTACCATTAAATTTATCATATCATATTCTCTTTCTATATATATATATATATATATATATATATATATATATATATATATATTGTATGTAAACATATTTTCTATTAAATCATGAATTTCAACGTTTGGCTCTCCTTATAATCCAAAATTACGAAAACGAAATACTATTGGAACGAAAATAAAAAATGATTTAGCATGCACATTGTTCACTTCATATGGTTTCAAAAGTTTGAAAGAAACCAAAATAAAGAAAAAAAAGTTTTCAAATATTTCGGTGAGATAATAGCTGGAATTGGAAAATTGGTGGAAGAATTGTAGGGAAAATGCAGCTATAAGAATAGTAGCGAAATATGAAGGCATTTAGAAGTCAAAGTAATGTATGAAAAGGGGCTTTTTCCACCCTAACATGCCAAAAAAACAATTTCATCATTCTTATTATATGCATTCGGTCCAAATGATTTCGTTGTATCCTACCCAGAGGACATTTCTGTATATATTTAGAAATACACATTTCCGACTCATAATCAATTCTCAAGTGATACATAGGTGTTGAAGAATTAATTCTCTAATACAAAAACAAAAACAAATTATTTTTTATTTAACATGAAACTTTTATCCTTTAATTAATTTTAAAAATTAAACACGTAATGATTCTACATTAAAAAATTAATTTTAGTTATTTTTATCTTAATTTGACGCAAAATCAAATAAGGATGTAATCGATTGTCTACCATTCGATTCTGTCTTGCAGTGAACTCATTCAAAATCGATTTCTCCTTCACCAGAAACAATCTTCTCATGCGACAACCATGCCATAATCGATTTTCTCCCTCACCAAAAAGACTCACTCCACCTACTTCAAGGCATAATGAAAATTCAACATAAAAATAAAGGGTAGTTGTGTAAATTACAATATGATGACTTATTTTCTTTTCTCATCCTCAAATCATCCCTAACAAATCAATGATAATCAGTAGAAATAAATGGGCACATCACGTACTCTTCCATTCACGGAAACAGTAAATTACTAGAAATAGTATAACATCAGTAAACTAAGGAATATGTGTAACCATCAAACATAAAAGAAATATTTAATAAGCCATATTTAAGAACTTGTTACTGCCACAAATCCAATGTTTTTGAATTTCAATAAAGATATAATCGCATTAAAAGAGTGATGTACGTAATTTTGAATTTTTCTTCTTTTCAAACCTTTAATTAGTTATACATCTTCTTCGTAAACTTAAATATGTGTTGATTAATTCATGATTTTTCTTTTCTTTTGCTAATAAAAAAAATAAAGATTCATGATTTTTCAAATTTGAGTTGTTCATTATGAATATTTCTTAACCTTTTAAATTTTTAACAACTTTCTCTTTAATTTAATTTTATATATTTATTGAGAAAATAGATATTTAGTTTGGGTCAAAGTTGACTTAATAAATAAAATTCAATGTTAATTAGTTAATTACATTATATATATATATATATATATATATATATATATATATATATATACACTTTACTGATTAAAAAACATTGAATTTGTGCCATACGTGTAACAAAATAAAATCAGAGATTAATAATTTTTAACCTTTTTTAAAATATAAAAATATTTCTGTTATTATCAAACTCAATGCTACATAAAATAAAGATTAAATAAGGTTATTGACATAATTGATATTAATTTTGTTTATTTTAATATTTATATTAAGTTAGTATCAGTTAAATTGACAATAATTTTATTATCTTATTATTTATTTAAGTTAGTATCAATTACACAGACACTAATGAAATATATTTTTAATATTTACTTAAGTTAGTTTTAACTAAGTCAACACTAATTTATATGTGATGAATATACGTGTCTCTGTGATTATAATTAAAAACTATAGATCGTTTTAATTCAAAAGTCCAAATTTAAATATGACAAATATTATCACTTACAATTTTTTATTTTTTATTTTTTATATAAATCTCTTCGTACTCTTCTACTTCATTCCCACTCATTTCATCGTCTATTTCATTCATACTTATCTTTCTTCCCCACTCATATCATTTATCCATATTAATCTCTTACGTCCGTTACAATTTTTTTTTCTATTTTTTGCTTATATATCATTTGGTGGGAGATAGGACATTATACAATTTTTTTTTTAAATTATATTATTGACATTGACTAAGCTGAAAATTAAATTAATGTTAAAAATATAACATTTTTAGTGTAAACTTAACTTATACTAAATTAAATAAATTTTAAAATAAAAACACATTAACGTTGACTTGCTCAACACCAAATTGCTTTTGTTGTAAATTAATTTAAAAATTAGTGTTATTTAGAATCGGCCTTCAAAAATCGAAACTAATAAATTAACATTTATAATTTTAGAATTTGTTACACTTGTGGCACAAATCCAATGTGTTTTTTTTTTATCACCAAAGTGTATATATATCTATATATAATGCAATTAACTAATTAACATTGAATTTTATTTATTAAGTCAATTTTGACCCAAACTAAATATCTATTTTCTTAATAAATATATAGAATTAAATTAAAGAGATAGTTATTAAAAATTTAAAAGGTTAAGAAATTTTTTAATGAACAACTCAAATTTGAAAAATCATGATTTATTTTTTTATCGGCAAAAGAAAAAATAATAAAGAATTAATCAACACATATTTAAGTTTACGAAGAAGACGTATAACTAATTAAAGGTTTCAAAAGAAGAAAAATTCAAAATTACGTATATCACTCTTTTAATGCGATTATATCCATATTGAAATTACACCACTTTCAGAAATTTTCTTTCAGTTGTAAATTTCGTTAACCCATCCTTTCGACAAGTCTCTAAATTTCTAAAAACCTATGATGCACGGATGCAATACAAGTATCGTCTAAATTTCTAAAAACCTATGATGCACGGATACAATACAAGTATCGAATACGACACGTATATAATACGTCGATATGTTTATTTTGAAAATAATAAGATACGATACGTAATATATGAATATTAAAAATTTTAGAATAATTCTTAAAAACATAATAAATATGTGATTGTAATTGTCTGAATCCAAAATAAAAGTATACGTTCTAAAGTTGTTAACATAATAAATATAAATTATTATCATCATAAAAGTATCACTACAAGAAAACTCTTAACTAATAATCAATTTTAGTAATCAGAAGTATGTTAGAGACCAATTTCCTAATTAGAAACCAATTTAGAGATCAATTATTTTGGTAACCAAAATCTTCATAACTAATTTTATTGACCAATTTAGAAATAAATTATTTTGATAGTTAAAACCTTGGTAGCTAATGTTAGTGACCAATTTAGAAACCAATTCATAATAAAAATTATTTTAATTATCAATTTAGAGACTAATTATATTTTTTTGTAACTATTTTAATTGTCAATAATTTTTAGTTTATAAGTTGTTACCTAAATTGGTCACTATATAGTGATTAATTATTTTTTGTCATTAAAATTTGTCATTATTCAAATATTTTTTTGTAGTTTACTACAACTTTATAAATTAGATACTTTATTGATAAGTGTCAATAAAGTATCCTAAAGTATCGAACACGAATACGTTTTAGACATAGATACGTGATCAAGTTGAAGTATCGGTGCATCATATCTTAAAACATATAATAATGTTTTATTAATTTAGTATTTTCAATGAATACTAACAAATGATTAGTAATATACATAGAAAAAACTAATATATATTTGATGAATGAGTCCTGATTGGCTACTTGCGCATGCATATATTGACTAATAAAGAAAAGTAGAAAAGAAAACCTCTTATATAAAGGTGACGCATGTTAAGACCTAATCACATTCAAAATCCCCTCTCTATCTGTTCTATACTTCGAATTTCTACTTAGAGTTTCCATTTACAATCATGGATACTACTCTTTTCTCCATGAACAAACCAACAACCTTAAAAATTCGCTTCTTCTTATTCTTATGTTTCTTCATTGGGATAGTTTCATCCCAATTGTCCTCTGATTTTTACTCCACAACCTGTCCTAATGCACTTTCAACCATTAAGAGTGGAGTGGATTCTGCAGTCAGCAATGAAGCTCGCATGGGGGCATCCCTCCTCCGTCTCCATTTCCATGATTGCTTTGTTCAAGCAAGTCAACTTATACCCTCATCAATCTTCTTCTTTTTTATGTTTTTCTAACCTAAACTTTCATGTTCCTCATGCACACACGCATGCATGTTTTTATCACAGAAAAAACCTTGAATTATATGACAGTGCTACTTTACTTTTATTAAGAAAAATAAAACCTTGATGGTTGAAAATTCGTAGCAGACTTCGTAGGTAGTTTTTTTCCTAATAAGGTAGCAGGTAATCACCAAGTCAACGTAGAATCTTCTCTCTTGAACACATATATCCACTGTTATATAAAGTATTATAGCTGTCATCAAATTACTATAATTATAGATGTCTACAACAATGTGTACCTACGTTAATATTTACATGATCTAATTTGTTTAACACATAATTTGATTAATTTGTTCAGGGATGTGATGCATCAGTGCTATTAAATGATACATCAAGTTTCACAGGTGAACAATCAGCAGGACCCAACGTGAATTCCATAAGGGGTTTTGGTGTAATAGACAGCATTAAGTCTGAATTGGAAAGCTTGTGCCCTGGTGTTGTTTCTTGTGCTGATATTCTCGCTGTAGCAGCAAGAGACTCAGTCGTTGCTGTGAGTAGTATATATCATAACATAACCCTAGATAATAAAAATACAACTTTTTTTTTCTTCAAGTTTACAATTTTCAATAATTAATAAAGTTAAATATGCAGTAATATTGAAATATGTGTGTCTTATTATAGCTTGGTGGACAAAGTTGGACAGTGCAACTGGGCAGAAGAGACTCAACCACAGCAAGTTTCAGTGGTGCAAACTCAGACTTACCTGGTTTTTCTTTCAGTCTACAGCAACTTATCGATGCTTTCTCCAAAAAAGATTTCACCACAGAAGAAATGGTTACCCTGTCAGGTATATATATATATCTACAATACTAAATTATTTTGGACCAAATATATTTATAACCTACCAAAATGCAACGTTTATTTCATACATGTAAACTAATTATCAAACACTTTGAACAGTGAAATATTTCATTATATATAGTTACCATGCACTTCATGTTCTTCCATTTTCTAAAACAAATTTCAGGAGGGCACACAATTGGGCAAGCTAGTTGTTCAACTTTCAGAACAAGGATTTACAACGACACCAACATAGATTCTTCGTTTGCAACATCGTTGCAAGCAAATTGTCCTAGCGTAGGTGGTGACAGAAATTTGGCTCCTCTTGACACCTCTCCGACCACCTTTGACAATGCTTATTTCCAGGATCTGCAGAGCCAGAAGGGTCTCTTGCACTCAGATCAAGAGCTTTTCAATGGAGGATCCACTGATTCTCAAGTAAATGGTTATGTCAGCAACCCTTCAAGTTTTCAAACTGATTTTGCCAATGCAATGGTGAAAATGGGAAACCTTAGTCCACTCACTGGGTCCAGTGGCGAAATCAGGACCAACTGTTGGAAGACCAATTAAGATATTGGGCCTTGTTGTACTAAGTATTGTCACTGTTGTTAGCAGTTCAGGGATAATCCCATTATGTTTCTTCAATTGTAATGTCAATTTTATAATATGAATCATCAATGTCTAGTTTTGTTTAATTTTGACTGGGTTATCTCTATGATACAGTTTGGTTTCAACAAAACAATAATTTGATGACTACCAGAGAAAAAGGTTGCCAATTTTTGTTCTTAAAATTGGAATTTTCTTCCCTTGTTTTGAGTTTTAATTAATTAGTTTAGTTACTTTAGATTGATGAAAGTTTCACTTTAGTCTTTTAAAGTGCTTATAAATCAAATTAGTCATGTTATCAATTTTCTACAATAACAGTGTTAATTTTGACTTACACGATATATCGAACTAACCAAATTAATATAATAAATCGATAAGAGACGAACTTCATCTATCAGAAACATTTTAAAGGATCAAAACAAAACTTTAGACTTAAAGTACCAAACTAAAATAAAATAAACGATCAAAAAAATTAATATTTGGTCCAACTTGCAAAATAATTTTTCAACTGAAACTAAATGCATGTTTTGACAGCATTAAAGTATTGAATCCATTTCCAAAAAATTTTAACACGAGTAAAAGTATAATATCTTTGTAAATTATGTTAATGGTATGAAATATGTGTTCGTGTTTTTTTCTTTTTTAACATGTGTGCAGAAGTTAAAATAATTAGTAATATCCAAATATCAAAAGTGTGGAGCCAAATATATATCCGACCTTAGCTCAGTTGGTAGAGCGGAGGACTGTAGTTGGTGATACCAAATAGTCATCCTTAGGTCGCTGGTTCGAATCTGACCTTAAAGTATTATAAGATTTTTTTATTTATTTTTTATTAAATTTAGTATATTAAGATTCTACTTAATAATATAGTTTATTCATTATCTTTATTATTAAAAGGTGTTGTGATTAGGGCAAAGATCTAAAGTTATATCTCCACTATTTTAATGTTATATTTTATTTCATCTTTAATTAAAACAGACCAAGTATAAAAAGAAGTCGTAGGTTGTTTTTGTTTTAGCATATATTCATATATTGTGGCAGCCTCATGCATGCATGGTATTAATACAGATGCATGATGCTTTCCTTTGTCGGAGTATATGGCTCCACTCTACTTAAAAAAACAAATCCAAACGTAAATTAACACTACCCCAAACATTATCCACATACATGAACCACATTCTAAACCATACGTGAAACCCAGACGGGAAAAGGAGGGAACTCAACAATAAACATATGGACGAAAAAAAATTATAATAGCAAGGATTAAGAAAATTTAAAAAAATAGGTATTTTATTTAAAATTTATTTTTTGAGTTTTTTTTATGTAAAATTATTTATTAATTTTCATAATTAATTTTATTTAACATTTCTTTTTCAAACAAATAAGACTAATCCATTTAATCTTTCTTGAAACATCGTTGACACTGGAATTGTTAACATTATTTTATAATTTATATACACATTTTGAAAAGAATATAATCTTTTTATATAATTAAGAATGTCAATTGGTTTATCATTTTTCCAAATCTATAATTTCTTTAAAGATATTTAATTATGAAATTAAATCAAATTCATCACTATCCAACAAATTGTCATGTTTTAAAATTTTTCAAGGTTGGAGTATTTTTTACTAAAAAATGTATAATCTAGTGACTTTAATTTTTTAACATTACATTATAAAAAAAATTCTTCATATATTTTAAATTGTTCAAATCTACCCTGAAGTGTGGTAATTTATTTATCTACAATATAAAAAAAGTAATCAATTCTAAACAACGATTCTTGAAGAGATTTTACAATTTCATTCTCAATGTTTTTCATCAAATTGTTTTTTTTTTTCGACTAATATGTTTTTCACAAAACTTAAGTTATTCTCAACTTGATAGTAAGTTTTTTTCCCTAAACTTGAGTTATCTTTCTACAGAAAACCTAACTTTGAATTATGCTACAATTAATAAAAGTAACCATAAATCTAATTAATAGTTTTGTAGAAAAATTTCAGCTTTTCATCAAAATATATACAAAAAAAACTCTTGAAACTCGTAAATCTAATTTTAGTACAAATTCAAAATAGAATAAAAATTACAGCAACACAAATAGAAAGGAAAAACATATAACCATAAAAGAGGATAAAAAATTGGTACATACGAACAATATAAGAGATTAAAAGAATGTAATCTGCCAAGACCCTTAAAAAAATTATTCTTAAAAGAGAATAAAATAAGGATAGGCAAGAGAAGTTACAAGGAGATAAAAAGAGAAGAGAATAAAAATAATTAAGTATTCTCTTATTCATAAACAAAATTATAATTTACTAAAAGAAAATTTAAATAATGTAATTTTCTCAAGTAACATAGGGACTATCTATATCAACTTACACAAATCATTGACTAAATTCTAGTTCATGATTTTATTCTTTTTATTTTTTTAGTAATTTTAATGTTTTTAATCTCAAAAATATCAAGAAAATTCCAATGCACAATTTTGTATACACTTATTTTTAATTCATCTATATCTTAAATTTTGATGTATTTTGTTTCCTAAACTTTAAAAATAATAAATATACTATTTTTAACTAATTGTGTTAAACTTTTTGACGTGTTTCAAGCTGATATTTAAATTGTTTCCATTACATCGTTTAACATATCCTAACTCAAATGTTAGTCAAAATGTTGTTTAACTCGAAAAAAAAATACTGTAAATTATTAAGAAAGCTTACACCAATTCATTTTAGTTTGAAAATAAAAATATATTAAATTTTAGAATAAGAACAAATTTTAATTTTGCATCCAATTTAAAGACTAAAAACTTATTAAACATATTATTTTTATAGTTCTTTAAAGGAATGAGGAAAAATCGGACCAAAAATTTTATATATATATATATATATATATATATATATATATATATTATGTGTATATATTTGGAAACTAAACTAAAATCATTAATTTACCAAGATGTAAAGACAAAAATTGCAAAAATAAAGTACCAAAATCACGGTTCAAAAATGAAAAGATACCCAAAATTCAGAACCATTCAATTCAATACTTTTCTGTAGCTTTTTGGTTGGAATATCTAAGTATTTTGCCTCAACTTAATTAGGTGGGGACCTAAAACAACAATAGATGGGTTGTCAAATCTCACAACTTTCTTTCTACTTTAGGATCAACCAAACTTCTTTCTCCAATATTTAAATACATCAACCTACTCTTTCTTTCAATGTAAAAACTGTCCTATGATTTGCTTAAAACAAGAAGAAACAAAATAAACAAAATACATATATAAATAATAGTAATAATAATAATAATAATATTATGATATTGTAAAACCACTTTAGAATTGTTAACCCGTTTTCATATTTTATTTTATGATTAAAAGAAAAAGAAAATATGGATTTAAGAACATTATATTTTTCTTCTTCTGTTTTTTCTTCCATTTAAATTTGTTTTTATTTTTATTTCCTCTTAATTAATAGTAATTAATAGATTTTTTTTAAAATGATTAATAATTTGAATTCTAATGATCATATTAGCTATAGAATAGATTATAATTGGAAAAGGAATATCCAAAAATGTGGGTTATTTCTCTGAAACAAGTATAGCATATATATTACCAAACACAGGCTATCACACAATGTCTTTTACATGAGTTGTGAAACAGTTAAGGAAAAGAATTTGGCTCTGCAATTGTATCTCTTGTTCTATTGCACCAGAAATTATTAGATGCTCTTAAACTATACCTTACGCATCATTGTGATCAGTTTTTACAAATGCACACGTGGTTAATTAATACTATAATCATTTTATTTTTAGTTTAATAACTTAAATATATATCACTTACAAATTAGTCGAAATAATGAAACAGATGGTGTTCCATACTAATAATTTCCTAATTGCTTTCTCTTTTCTTGATTTATCAATTATGAAATGTTCAATTTATTAGGTGAAAATTAACTAAATATACAATATATTGACATCCACATATATATTAAATACAGCTGAAATTAATGCATTGCAGCATTTCAAATGTTTCTGCCCTCTAGTCATAATTTTGTCTGCAATACTTGAATATTTCTTTCCATTTTTTAGAATTGTTGTTTACTGTAGTTAGTTATTAATTTGTAGTTTTGACACAGTGAACGTGCATCTACCTACAATATCCATAACTGTATCTATAAATCTATATCTATGTTATATATATTTTTATTTTTTATAAATATATTTATACAGTGGTGCAAGAGTGGTCCATGTGCTCGTGGGCAACCTGGCCAGGTCAAGTCACCACAGTAGTTGCTCTGCCGACAGATTAGATTAATGAATGTTGGCTATCCCTTAATCTTTCCTTTCTGCCAACAACAGTTTCTTCCCATTTTTTTCATCATAATAAAAAGGGTAAACATATTTAAGTTATTCAGCTTTTACGAATATATTTTAGACCATCATATTCAAACTGCTGCAACTCCTTTGCCCATAGTTTTCTATGAAATCACAAGAATTTAATGGCGTGTAATTTGGTCGCACTTATAACCATTGTAATGCAAGTATTAATTAAAGTCAAGCAACTTAAAATCTACTCGCAACTTCTCGTTGAATGTAAGTATGATTAGACGTGAAACCAAATAAACTTAGGCAATATTTGTTTTGTTTAAAGTTAAAAAAACTATTTTTGTGAATTTCTATGTATGACGAATTCCAATATACTGTATAAAAAGAGGGTTGCTTCTAAAACAAAAAGTAGTTTTGTGTCTTCTGTACTCTAAGATAAAATCTCGATAAAAAAATTACTCTTAAAAAACATCATATTGCTAGAAGAGTGCAAATTTCTAACAAATGTTGACGTATCTGACATATATAACAGAGTCAAACGAATTTCCAAAGCAAAGTTTCACCCTTTAGTTATTTATTGCAGAAAAGCCATATATATATATATATATATATATATATATACACACACATGCATGTTTCTCTATGACTAAGGATATTTTGTATGAGAATCCGTGAGACACGAGAAAAGTTGAAGAAAAAAGGTAACGCTAATACACAATTGCGTCCTTTACAAACACGACAGTACCACAAACGAAGCCACTTTGAAACGGAGTAGAATTCGTGAGCTACTCCGGCCAATTTAATATAGCATGATAGTTACTTTTACCTGAATGTGCTTTTTGCAATGAATAATCACTTTGAGAAAGACAAAACTGAGAAGTAGTTGATAGGATACCAATATTGGCCTTATTTGGGAAGACAAAAACAAAATACAAGCTTTTTATTTATTTTTCTTCTCAAACATTCATGTTTCTTCTGTTCTCATCCGTTTAGCCTTCTGAAACCACAACACATGCATATATAAAAGCTCTCATGCAGCATACCGATTTGCCTACAAATCAGAATGCTGACTTTGTTTGACCCAACTCAAACTCATCACATGTGTTCTTAATTATAATCTCCGTTTTTTTAAGAGACAAATAGTTCAGGTTAATTACAAAAATAGGCAAATTTAAAAAGAAAGTTGAAAATAGACAAATCGTGTAATCCTTACGATTCCATCGGAAAGAAATCATGTACCCCTTAATGTTTTCTTTAATTTTGGTGGGTCAACCAGTCAAATCTATAAATTGTGGGAGCAGACGATCTTCATCCAGAAATCGCATGGGGCAGATGTTTTCGGTGTTGTAATTGATTACAAAAAGGATGTAATCGATTACCAGAGTTTTTGTAATTAATTACATACTTAATGTAATCAATTACGAGAGAGTTTAGGACATTTTTATTATTGATTACATTTTCAATCTGATCAAAAGAGTGGTAAGAAGCGTGATTAATATTTTATAGATGATGAAAGTCGTAAGATTTAAGATGAGAAGGCGACGAACATTACCCATGTCCCATGTCTTCTTCGAATCGATCAACCTAAGTATCTAGATTTTCAAATCAAATACCAACAGAAATGCGAAGATCGTAGATCTCATACATTTACTTGAGGCCAAATCTTAATCTCGTTCAACTAAAACCACTCACTTTGGAGTGACAAACCTAAATTACAATATTATATACTATTTCGTACAAAAATTGGTATTGTAATCAATTACATTTAATTCATAATGAATTACAGAAAACATCTTCAATGACCAAAACTTTCAATGACCAAAACTCTCTGGTAATCGATTATAACGTTGTGGTAATCGATTACAAAAATCCAAAATCTCAGTTCTAACATTTATAATTGATTACTTATATTTCATAATCAATTACAACTGAAATCATTTAGGTGTCACACAATTTGAGTTCAAAATGGTGCTGGGCACAATTTCTTCTTCTGAAAATGTGAGGACCGCACAATTTGTCCATTTTCAAAATTTTTTAAAATCCCCATTAACAAGACAGATTTGCCTAAATTTGAAAAAAGAAAATTCCTATAATATCCTTTGTTATCTCTATGATGAAGTTTTTTTATAAGTAAAAAGAAAACAAATTTCTCTTATAAACTGCATTCTTTCATGTCTATGTTCAAATTAATTTTCCCGAAAAAGTTTCTAAGCTTTTCAAAAGTACTTATTTTACGTTATTAATTTACCTTTTTCCTATAAATAGAGATGAAGATCTTTATCTAAACAAACTACTTACTGTCACAAAGCGGTAACAAAAACCAACTTAACAATAACCCACAGATGATACTGTTGTTCTTACTTAAAACTATGAATTTTTTTTTTCGCCGCATTCTAAAGGCAAAGAGAGAGTACATGTTTTTAACTGCATTATGAGTTTAACATGGTACACCTTAGAAGCAAAACTTTTATTTGGAAGAAACAACTTAAGAACAGTTCTATCCTAAAAAATTGGCTGCTCCTTAAACATGCATGAACAGAAGAAGAGCACAGCAAAAAAACATTTACACATAAAACTGTAACCAGAGAGCAACACAGCACCTTGGCGAAATCAAAGGCTTAATTACAGTAAAATTCATGACCTCCTGCTTGAGCCACGGAAGCTAGCCAGAGTGCTTGTGGAACGAGAAAGGCCGAAGCAAAGTGTTGAAGTGGGCGAAGAGGCACCCTCTTCTTCGTCCTCTCCCCTGAGGTCAAAAGATGAACCAAAGCTTAAGAACCGCCTCCGAGCGTGCTTCCCGACAGGGACAACCTTGGAAGAATCAGAGTGTGACCAGAGAGAGGGTGATGGAGAAGATAGAGAAGAAGATGATGAAGAGGGTGATTTCTTGAGATTTATCTTTGGGAAGAGTGCGAGGAAAAGTTTGGATCTTGAGCGTTTTTTGAGAGGGTTGTTTTTGTTGGTGGAGTTGGCGTAGTAGGAAGGTGGAGGAGTGAGAGGAGGGAGAGTGTTTTGGGAGAAAGTGTACTTGGGTGTGCCGGGTTGAGACTCCCACACGAAGGGAACTGCAACGGCCATTCTGAAAGAGGGTTTCGACAGTGAATTTTCCTTTGAGAGAAGCCTGCTGAAGAACTTGTCATCTTGCTTCATCTCCAGCACTGTCTCGCCTTTGCCACTGAACATCTTTCACTATAACTGTGTCACCTGTGTTTCACTGAATCTAAATGGGTTTTCTGAGAACAAAAAACTAAGTATGTGGAGGTTTTGGACCATGGTTTTTGATTTAAATAATAGTATTGTATACGTAGGTGAAGTCAGCATTTGAATATATCTTTTAATATCATGCTGTTTAATATCAGCAACTGCATTATTGACAGCAATTGATATTATATCATACTGTATATTTCATATCACAAACCCCATTTTTTTACCTTTTTCCTTAGCTTATTCCTGAATTCAATATTGCTAAATCGTATTCTAGAAAAAATTGACCATTATTTAAGAAGGTTAGTTCCTTTAAATAACTTACACTTGTTGGCTAACAATATAAAAAAAAGGCACTAACATTCCATCAAATTCCGTGGTAGGCATGTGCCTAGAGCAAGTAAATTAGTTAACAAATTTAATTTAAACTCTTAACTTCAATTGGGTCCATTAAATATGAGAGGCTCATTAATTAAAGTTATATATGCATAAATATAGATATAGATTATATAGACATTTACTTCCCTAAATGAAGTGCTTGATCAGGCACGAAACAGCCACAAAACATGCTACATTTACGGCTGCAGATCTTCTACCTCCAAATTCAAACTTGGAATTGGCACTAGAAAATGCATAGCCCTTAATAAGAGAGACAATGTTTGAATAAGTAGTAAATAGATAGACCTAACATGGGGCACACGTGCCACATTAAGGGACACCCCTTCTTCCTCTTGTATTGTATGCATTATTGTACTGTAATTTACTTGTATTTTTTTTCTTGTACTACGAGCTATCTCACATGGTGCTGGTTCCAGGAATTTACGCAATTTATTGCAGAGTGAAGAAAGCTATGGCCAGTAGTAACAGTTTATTCAAAATAAGGAAAAAGAAGAGGATACTAGACAAACATGTTTAATAGGTTGTGACTATGAATGGGACTGAACTAAATGAATTGTGAAGAAGATCACCTACCCGTGTGGTCCAAGTTCATCATTTATGACACAAACTGTGTGTCCTGTATCAGAGAGTATTATATAGGGTGAAGGGCATTGCTCATTGTGTTTGAACGTGACACGATTGTCTTTAGGGTTCTTGCAAAGTTTATGAGTGTGAATGTCATAATTAGCTTGCGAAACTTCGTAATTAATAGATAGGGATATTTTGAAAATCCTTCACCGCAAATCTATTTCCTTTTTCAAACAAGAAACAATATATAGATATGCAATCACTCGAATCTTTTTCCTTCTTCTCAAACACTTTTCTCTGTCAAATTTACATTCCATCACTGTGATTGTTGGTTCAGTCTTTCGAATGTTGCAATTCATGGATTTGGTGATTTGAGATTTTGGTGAAAGGTTTGTAACTTAGCTGAGTAATTGGGATTAAGAACTGTCAGTGGATAAGTTTCCCAAATTTTATTTTGGACCTGCCGATGAATGTTATTTAATATTAATTTCCACACTAGTTAAATATATATATATATATATATATATATATATATATATATATATATATATATATATATCATAT
>Ga0214542_1002796_pt1 | contig 35904 bp, 20 predicted proteins | sample CNSS1metaG_FD_160096 | JGI IMG/M metagenome (GOLD analysis project Ga0214542, IMG submission 160096) | Root nodule microbial communities from cowpea collected in UCLA plant growth center, Los Angeles, California, USA - CNSS1 | ecosystem: Host-associated > Plants > Roots > Nodule | place: USA...
TGTATTAATGCATATGTAGTATGTTAATATAAGCATATTTGCATGTAGTCAACTAAATTTGAAATGAAAAGATTTAAAATCTGATTTTGGGCCACAAAATGAACATATCAGGAAAAGGATGGCGGGCTGGCCCGCCGGCCCGCCGGCCCGCCACCCCACGGACCGGGCCCAAAAAAACAACCCATTTTGTCTTGTCGGGCCAGCCCGGCCCGGCCCATTTAAAACGGGCCAAAACGGGCCGGGTTGGCCCGTTTTGACACCCCTACTTACACTTTCATACTTTATTAACATAATTTATTTTATCCCGATTAATTGGATAGTTATAATGATTTTATAATTCTTTCTTCTTATTTTTTGTTTTATTGGGTATGCCAAATATGTTATATTCTTTTAATAATAATATAAGAGTAAATAAAGTGAATATTACTTCAACAAAAATTTTAAAACTTTGTTGTTTTTATTTTCAGCCAAAACTTCTAAATTTTTTGTGATATACAGTAAAACTTTGGAAAATAGACATTTTAGTAATGATAGTAGTTTAAAAATAATAAAACTTAATTATTTTAATATTAAAATGTTTTAGTATAAATTATTTTGTTATAAATGAATTTCATTTTTTTTAAAATAGACTATCTTTCTAGAAATTATTTTTCTAGAGTTCCCTAACTTTTTTCTAGGAGTTCTAGTTCTTAGTTCTTTGTTCAATTGATTGAAGATTTGAGACCGTATGAGTGATCTCGGAGCGAGCTCTTCAATTTGGACTAATCAATTTCTCCGTTCGCATAAGTTTAAGTTCCTACCTTTTTTCCATGGTATTCTTCTAGTTTCTGTTGCATGTAAGACTTTTTCACTTGCATGTGTCCTTTTAATCTTCTATAAGAGTCTTTGTTGATCAATGATATAATGGTAGGTCCTGCTCGTTTTTGTGATGTTTCTATATGTAAATAGAACATTCTGTATGCGATGCTTAATTTTTTTATTTTTACTCAATATAAGATTTAGACTCATATTTGAATTCTTAACTGATGCTGAGTTGATTAAAAATTGCATCATTAGTATTAATCTTATAAACATTGCCGGGTGTGATCTGATAACCAATAAATGTCTGCATTTTTTTACAAATTTGTCCTTAATGTCTACCTTTTCTTATCTATTTTTCCTTCATTTGTTTCTCCTTCATCAAATTTCCATTGATTTATGGACGTATGACATGAGAACAATAACACTTTTATTCCTCTCATCTATGATGTTATATACATATTCTATCATATTGTCATTTTCTCAACACCATTAATCTTATCTTAATGAAAGTCACTGCATTATCTAATTTTAATTAAAATTGGAACAAAATTTAGAACTTTAAAACTATAGGACTATCCTGAAAAAAAATGTCAAAATATTGGGATAAAATTCCTCCTTTAAATTTAATTTGAAAAAAAAATCTAAATTTAATCTAATTGGATGACTGAATTTAAATTAGATTAGAAAATTTCAATATAACTTCTTCTAGTTAAAATGACTCTGAAGTTTATATCTAATATATTTTATTAGATTTGGTTTGAATTTATTTTTTAATTTGTTTGAAAAATTCAATCTATCACTCGAATCCATAGAAACTCCTTAGTGTTCATATGTTAACACATTCATGCAACAAGTCAAGTGTAAGAGTTGAGTATTTGAAGGATTAGGACTGATGGAACTTTATAAAGTGATAAAAATTTAGGAGGATAAGACTTGGAAAAATTTATATTCAACCCATCACATACGCTATAGATAATTGACATGTAAAAATCAATCTAGTCATAATTATACATTTTCACTTTATACAAAATATGATTTCGTCTAAGCACAAATTAGTTTTAAATTTAATAATTTTTGATGAATACGCTCACATTTTAAATTTACATTTTTGGAAATTCTTTTTTTCTTTCAATAGTAAAATTACATGAATGTGATTCTTAATAAGCGTAGAACTTATCCTAATATTTATACAACCATTAAATTATATCTTTTATAACTTATGAAAAGAGATACTTTTCTAAGTTGGACATGACACTAACAATAAAAATAATTTATTTTCAAAAATCTTTTAAATATTTTTCCAAAACAATGTTTTAAAACTAATAAAAGATAAATAATACGACTTCAAAAGTCTTTGATTAAAAAAAAAGTAAGGAAAACGAGTTTTGTTTGGATAGCATTTTCTACTCATCATATTATAATTTTTGTGGATACAATTCTAAATGAAAAAGAAAATAACTTTGATTTGATATGTATAAGAGACTTTGAAAAAATATTGCAATAGTAGAAACTTTAATGGCTTATATCTCACGTTGCATAGCGTGTGAAACGTTTCTTTTTGAATCGGTCTCTTATCAACAAATTTCTGTCCAAACAATTTTAAAATATGAAAATGAGTCATAAAAAGTAAGATTAATTTTTTTTTCATATGTTAAAAATAACTTATGTATAAATTAAAAAACATAATAACTTTTAAAAAATTTAGGAAATTAAAATCTTATTTTAACTTTTAAACTTTATTATTGTTTTCTACTTTCTCATTTTAAAATTATTTTAAAAAAATCATCTAAACATATCCAACGTCTTAAACACTGAGTACAAGGAAGATTGGATATTGAGATTCAAGGTGTGACCCATCCAACATTACACTTTCATACTTTATTAACAATTTTATATTAACATAATTAATTTTATCCCAATTAATTCGATTAGTTATAATGATTTTATAACTCTTTCTTCTTCTCTTTTGGTTTTATTGGATATGTCAAATATGTTATATTCTTTTAATATTAATATAAGAGTAAATAAATTGAATACTACTTCAACAAAACTTTTAAAACTTTCGTTGTTTTTCTTTATCAGCCAAAACTTTTGCGATATATAAGTAATATGTCTACCCTATTCATGGCATAACATAATTGTTTATAATATTTAAATAAATAATTATTTAAATTATATAAACAATTTTAGATTATAATAAACTTATATTGTCATATCAAAGATATAGACATTAATAGATCCAAAAATATATAAAGAAAAGGAAATAAATTCTAAAACCACTCTCGTAAAAGTAAAGTTACTAATAATGATGATATCTAATTATATGTCTGTATGTTATAAATAATATTCTTTTTAAAACTTAATGTCTTTGTAAATATATTATACATATAGATAGCATATCACTGTTGGTCCTAGTTCTATTGACAAGTATATTTACAATTTTTAAATTGTTCCAAATACATTATAATTATAATTTTTATTTTATTTTATACAAAATATGGTTTCATATAAACATGAATTATTCTTACAGTTATAATATTTTGAATGAAATTCACTCAATTTATAAATTTAATTTATTTTGCAAAATTTCATCTTTAACAATAAACTTGTTCTAACACAAAATTTCGAAAAAAAAAAGTGGTATAAAATGGCATGCATGTCCTAATAGTATTTTAACCATTAAATTATCTCTTATAATATATGAGAATAAATTCTTGCGTTGGACACAACTGCTAACATAAAATCATTTCTTCCCTAAAAATTTAACTTAAAAAGCACTTTTATCTATTTTTCCTAACTTTATATTATGGCTAGAATAATAGCAATGACTTTATAAAACTGGAAAGATGAATACGAAGACTTCAAAAGTCCCTGATTAAAAAATAAAAAGGAAAACGACTTTGATTTGACAGCACATTAGCAATTAAAATATATTATAATTATTGTGGACCAAATTCCAATCAAATGAGAAATAAAATTTATTTCATAAAATGAAAGAGTACTTGAAAATATTGCAATTATAGTAAAACAAAGTTCAAAATTCTGAAAGACTAATATTTCATGTTCTATATAGTGCTCTAAATTGCATTTGCACAACACATGTATTATATTTTCCTGTCTTTGTTTTATATTTGCTTACTCTTTAAGAAAATATAGATGTATGGAGTAATTAATGTTATGTTCTAATATCATTTTTAATCTAGAACTTGTAATAGTCAAGTGCTTTATCCAATCGGCCGGTTCAAAACTAAAGTAAGTAAAAATATTTGTTTTAGGTCTTTCAAAAAAAAAAATTTCAAATTTTTTTTATAGTGATATTTTTTTATTAAATTAATTATAATATTATATTTAAGAAAAAAAAGCTTAATTTTTTTTCAATATCAATATATCTCTATTAAATTAATTATAAAATTATATTTAATAAAAAAACCTTAAAAGTAATATTTTATTATAATTATTGCTCTATTAAATTAATTATAAGTTTATATGTGAGAATAAAATATAATTACATTATTAATAATATTTATTAATTTGTATCGATATTAAAAATGATATTTAATGAATTAAAATCTTTTTTTTAGTAAATTATGTTTTTGTTTACAAAAAAGACAATGATTTTATTTTTTTATAATCAATATTGATTTTATTTTTCTTTTATCTCTCTTTAATTTTTGTTGTCTCTCCTTATTTTCTTATATTTTATACTCATATTATTGTGGCATATTACTTCTTTTGAATCTCATATTACTTGTGTGTACCTACCTTTTCATCCTTATTTATGGTTAGTATGCTTTTATCTTTTTATTTGTATTGCTATTGTTTTTATTTTGTTTGTTGAATTTGTATTTTAATTAGAAATGAGTTGCTTTTATCAAGTTTTGTTTTTCCAATACTTTTAGATTTACAAGTTTCTCAAGAGTTTTTTTTTTTTTCATATATCATGATAAAGAGTTAAAATTTTTCTACAAAACTATTAATTATATTAAGGTTTAGTCTTTTTTTAGATAATAGATTAATTGAGGCATAATTTAAAGTTGAGTTTTTGGTAGAAAAATAATTTAAGGGAAAAAAGATTTACTATCAAGTTGAGAAAAACAATAATTTTTTTTAATTATTTTTATAATGATTAAACTTAAAATAAACTCTGCAGGCTTATAAAAAAGGTTAAGACTTGAGGAAGAGAAAAAAAACTTGAGACTTTAAGACACTACAAATCTACTATCGAATTTACTTTATTGACAGTCTGGAGCAGGTTTTATTGTTTTAACTCATTCGTTTTATATACTTATCTTTTTTTAATAGTATTTGATATATTATAGTGTTTTATATATTATAATTTTTTATTTTGTATAAAAATATGTAGACATGTCAATTAGAAAGTCTGAATCAACTTATTTAAAAATTTAGAAGAAGAGAAGAATTGAGACTTTAATTACATGACAAACAGGAGTTATGAATAAATTTATAAAATAGATAAAAAAATAAAGTAAAAAATACAAGTGGGTGCTTTTTTAATGAAAAAGATAATAAGAAAATATATCTCTCTGGAACAACAATCTAAGAATAATAAGGAAAAGGTATGTGGCTACTGCTGAAACTTGAATTTGGAATCAATCTCGATAATTTTATTCTAGATGTTCATTTTCAGGTATTAATTTCTTGGGGATATGTATATATATTGATTGCAGGAGGAAATCGAATTAGAAATCAGTACTCCCATGGAAAAAGGCAGAAAAGGTTTTATTTCATTTATATTGTTGTTGAATATTCTTTAAGTTTGGTCATTGTATTTTTCAACTTTTAAAGTGAATGATCTTTACCAGGTTGTATTTCTCTTTGTATTAAGTACTGCCTTATGCCTTTGGAAGAAAGTAGTTGACTACTCGTACAGAACAGATATATACTAAATATTGTGTGGTGGTTACATCACTACGTTCTTTCAAGTATATCACACTAGAAATTCACATGCCACCCCACTGAATATACTGTATGATTGATAGAAAATTGTGAAAACTGCCTGCTCTACCAGAGTTTGATATGCAATTTTCTTTCCCTATTGCATCCAGGAAATGCGTTTCCCCCGTGTCATTTATAAGAATTTGTAGGTTAAAATTGATAGAAAATTTGGTGGACTATTTTGCTTGGGTATGCTTTTATTAGGATTTGAGTGAAAGAAGACTAGAATAGTTAAATCAGAAAAATATGATGATTAGTTTTTGATTCTGTTAAGTTGAGTTTTAGCAGCACGTGGTTAAGAGAAAGCCCCTGAGTTTCAAGGATGAGAGATCACTATATATAAGTTCAATTCCAAAAAATCAAGTAAGTTTCTATCCGAATTACATACTTCATCGTACAATATATCCTATATTCATGGTGGTTATGTTTCTGAAACAAAAAAAGTTTTGGCTGATTATGTCTGTGTTTTGATACTTAATTTTTTTGCTTGTATATTATGTTATGACTTTCAACATGTATGATTCAGTTTATTTATACAATCCATTGATTCTCGTGTTCTTAGTTTTTTCTTGTTTGGTTTTGGTTCTAATGATACTCAATATTTTTAGATTGTACTCAGCTGTCCTTGATCTAGTCGCGGATGATGGTTGTGATTGATTTATAAAAAAGACAGTTTTTTTTTTTTTAATTTTATTTAAGTTTTTTGAAAAAACGTGTCATGTATCTCATCTCTTGTAAACATTTTGCTGCCAGAGGAGTAAAAAGTACATCAAGTTAAACAATGGTGACCGAGTTGCTGCAAACGGAAAGGTACAAAATTCATAACCACATATTTATGTTGATACTTATTATGCAATGGTGACCGAGTTGCTGCAAATGGAAAGGTACAAAATTTTATTCACTTACCTTGAAGAATTAGAGCATAAATATAAAATTTCTGTTCGAGTGTAGATAAAGACAGAGAGTGGTGCAAAAACTAATCTGGTTCATCACAAGTCATGAATCTCAATTTTGAATATGTCACATTTGTGTCATGTTTGTCAACTTTGTAGTAAATAATTGTGTTGTAATTGTTGTTTGCTAATTTAAAAGATAATGCATGCTTGTAGGATATTTTTGTTTATTAGTATAAAAGCTATACGTGAAACACTATATGAATTCTTGTTATACAGGATCCTATCAAAGAGGTCACAGAAATTTTAGAGGCAGCCAGAAGCAGCATTCAATCTCGAATGCTCATGTGCGTTCAGAAATCAAAGATATGGATCAAATTTGAAAGGAAAGGCAGAAAAAGGTCAACACGACTTCTTATATCAAGAGCAAGTGAACGAAGGTTAAAAAGTTTGGTAAAAATGGTAAAAAAAGAAAAGGCAAATAGAGAGTCTAAACATTTAATTAGTTTAGAAAGGACTGTAGTAGTTTGACACCAATATTACTATTTAACATTCATATGAATTAATATTTTATTTAAATAATAATATTTTATTAAAAAAAGTTGATATCAAATGATAGTTATTTGAGAATTATAGTATCAAAATAACTTTTTTTCTTTTGAAAAAGTGGTCTGGAATTTTGTATTTTGGAGGGGTTGGGGAAGTGAAGAGTTTAAGTGATTTTTTGGTTCGCCAAAAAATTTGTTTGTTCTAATTCCAAGTTTTGATTTTTTACATTTGTTTCGGTCAGGCAAGGAGCACGTGAGCATTGCATATATAATCATACATATCATGTGTTGATAAATTTTCCAATAATATTATAATTCGTTGATATTTGAAAATACCATCATGACTCGAGAGTCCTCGATATGTAATTCAACCAAATGTTCTTTGAAAAAATATTAAAGAGCAACACAAGTGCATATTATATGTCCATTAGGATTTTTAACAAACTACTTCTAGATATCTAATAACATGTGTTAGAGAGATTTATTAAAATATTATATTTATAAAGGGATAACTCTTTGAAAAATTAATTTTATAAAAATAAATCATGTTTGAAATGATTTTTTAAGATCTTCTAGAAAAAAATATGTGATAAGTTAAAATTAGTTTTCGAACAAGGTAATGTTTATAAAAACTTCTCTAGTGTAACTTTTAGGAGAGCAATAATAAGGAAAAGTGAATAAGTTTCTTCATAGAATAAAATTAATTTATGCATAAATTAATTTGTATAAGTTCTCATATAAAGTTTCTCTAAATTTATATTATAAACTTTGTATACACGTTAAATAACTTACGAAAAAATATTTGTTTAATATTTTTTCCTTTTATAAGTGTTTTTTTTTTTAATAAACTTGTCTAAATAGACTCTAAACTAATTTGTAACAATTATCTCGTAAATTTATTTAAACTCTTATTTTTAATTTACACATTAATTTTTTAAGAAAAAAAGTCTATTTTAAAAATATTAATTTACATGATTTTTCTACGAATTGTTTTACAAATTAAATTGACATGAACTTATCTATAATTCATCAATTTAGTTTTAAAATTTACGAGTTTAAAATTTGTAAGAAACTTATTTTCTGATTTAAAATTCGTAACAAATATAATTCGCAACAAAGGATATTACAAGTTTTGTGTAACACCCCATTTAAATAATGACTTTAATTAAATAAAATGTCACACATAATATGAGAAGCAAAGCCGTGAAGTATAAACCCTACTCCTTACAGTTGTCCAAAAGAAAACAAGAAATGAACTAAGGCACACCACGATGTTAGTAATAAAGTATAATAATAGATCGACAATATTTCAAAACAAAGCCCAATGACAAGACGATACATGGGCCATAGCTCTAAAAGAAACTCCGATGAACGGAATCTAGCCCAGATGGTTATGCAGCGGAACCTCCATCACCCTGATGACCACGGGGAGTTCTCGCATCTGCTCACATCAATAAATTGATGATCATTGCAAAAAGAGAAAACCACACACATAACATAAACAAGCAGAAAAGGTAAGCTAGAGCGGAAAGGATTTATCATACAATTATATACACTTTCACAGTCCAAAATACATACATCATCCAATCATGTTATGACCTTCAACCAATACACTAGACACAAGACACGACTCATCCAGATACGTATAATTAGTCGGATTCAGCGGATGCTTACACTTGTGGTGGCCATTACTACTCTACCGAGCTGCTCTACCGAGCTAATCGTTCCAGTGTTTCATCCCCCACGCACAAGGTTAGCCCTTAAAGTGTTCTAGGCCTCCTGCTACTCTCACCACTTGAGCCAATATGCTCTATGTGAGACTAACTAACTCTTTATAGCGTTAGGATGTAATCCTTACCTTGAATCCTTACTAAATTACACAAATGAGGCACCACCATGAACTCCCACTAACAGGGGTCATAGAATTACGTCATGACCAACTGAGGCACCACCATGAGATCTCACCTAGAGACTCATGGAATTACGCCCTAACCAATGAGGCACCACCACGAAACTATCGTGGAATTACGCCCTAACCATATACAAATCATGTTTCACAAATCAATATAGGATCATTTCTCATGCCAATTCTATGCTACTTTTATAACCAACCTTCCCATACATTTCATATGCCAAGATCATGTTAAACTTACCCATTACAGACCATAAATCATCTTACTCATACACATTCACCCAATTCGTGCTTTACCAGATCAATCAATTCAAACATACTGCAAACATCCAAGTATAGAGGGAAAAACAACACTAAATGCATTCTCGCCCAACTTCTCGCTCAGGCATAAGGGTCTCGCTCAGGCGAGAGGGGTCCCTCGCTCAGGCGAGCTCCTTTCGCCTAGGCGAGAGCTCGAAAAGGGAACAGTGGCGCTGTCGCGCTCTCTCGCTTAGACGAGACCTCCTCGCTTGAGTGAGATGAACTCTCGCTCAAATAGAAGCTCATCGCTTGAGCGACAGCTCGTGCAGTACCTGGGAGGAGTTTCTGATACTCTCGCTTAGGCGAGCACCACTCGCTTGGGCGAGGATATCAGATCCTCCACTGTTCACACAGGCCAGCACAAAGATTCAACCAGAGCAAATGCACAGTTCAAGTTCATATCATTTTAAATACCATGCACACTTCAAAAATACGAAACAGACCCAAAAACAAGCAAAGATTTATTTAAAAAGGCGAGACCCTAGCTTCCCTTACTTGGAAAGAGCTAGCCAAATGACTTTGATACTTAAGTGAATGAGCACGACAGCTCCTAGAGCAGATTTAAGAGCTAAAAACCTTAATACAGATGGAGCACGAGATTATTACAAGGAACCCTAACAAAAATCACGAAGAACCAAACCAGAGAGGAAGAGTAGGGACAATAACCACTTACGTGACTTAGAAAACATGACTGAGCTAGCTTGACGATGAATGAGATTCAAACCCTATCAGAGCACAATTGTTGTTCTAAGAGAGTGAGAGGTAAACTGGTTTATGAAAGTGCAGAGAATGAGAGTGTGTTAGCTGGTTTAGGGTCTTTGGCTCCTTATAGGCCAACCCACCAACTGATTTGGGGCATCCCTTAAACATTAGGGCAAAAATATAAGTGGGCCTTACATTTGGGACAAAAATGTTCGAGGCAAAATTCCTATGTATTTCTTTTGCAGGTGATTTATTGTGAATTTTAAATTTCTATTTGATTGATTATCCATGGATAAATTACATTTGAACTAAATTTTATAGAAAACTCATTCGTTGCAAATTTTTATACAAATTTTGAAAAAAAAAAATCGCATAAAAATTTAAAATTTCAATTATTGTTGTTGATTATTAAGATTTTAATTTAAGTATGATACAATTTTTTATGTCAATTTTTACATATATTTTGAATGCTAAAAAATTTCTGAATTTATGTTTAATTTCAACTTTTAATATTATTTTTATTATAATCACTACAAGAATGTTGGCATATGGTGTTGATGAAAATGGAACGTCACAAGGCCGATTTTTCTTATCACTTTGAATGCTATCCTTGATCCTTTTCTCTGCATTCAGGGGCGAATGTTAATGGGGGCAGGGAGGGGCCATGACCCCTCCAAAATTTTGAAATTTTTTTAATTATATATATAATATTAAAATTTTATTAAATTTATTAAATTATAGGTAATATATTTTAGATATGGGTGAAACTTAAATTGTGTATTTTTTTTATTGCTTTTATAAAACATAATATTTAATGTTAATATATAATAAAGAATAAAAATATTTAGATTTAATTTCTCTTTTGATTCCTGTTTTTGTCAAAAAAATTGATATTAGGATTATATTAATCACATCAACAAAACAAATCATTCATATTAAAAGTTTCAATTTTAATGAAAGAATCACCGACCCGTTTCAAGAAATTGAAGTAAAAGACCAAATCACCTAAGAAAGCTGTTTTTTCCCCAAACGAGAAGCTCTCGCCTAAGCAAGGAGCTCTCGCCTAAGCGAGAATGGCAGTAACTCGCCACATTTGGTTTCAAGTGCTCGCCTAAGCAAAGGCCTCTCGCTTGAGCGAGACGGGCTAGCTTGAGCGAGAACTCAAAGTGCTCTCTGTTTTCAAACTCGCTTAAGCGAAAGCTTTTCGCTTGAGCGAGAGACCCCTTTCGCCTGAGCGAGAACTCCTTAGCTTGAGCGAGATTGACAGCAAAATTGTTTAAATACTTGTATGCTCCCATGATTGATTTCTTTACCCTTTTAAAGCATGATGCCAACGTTTTATGCAATGTGTTTGTGCTTTCTTTAGTTTTTGTTGTTTGGAATTTTGTGTTCTTACATGTTGAAACTAGTGAAAATCTGTCAGTTTAGCTTAAGCGAGAGATTTTAGCTTAAGCGAGATCAGTCTAGCTTAAGCGAGAATTTCTAGCTTAAGCGAGATCAGTCTAGCTTAAGCGAGATAAATCTAGCTTAAGCGAGAATTTCTAGCTTAAGCGATATCAGTCTAGCTTAAGCGAGAATTGCTGCAGAATTTTAATTCCTTACTTTAACTTGAACTTGTGGATTGATTCGATTACTTTTAAAAGCATGAATTGGGCGAATGGTGTTAAGACTTTGGCAAGTGTACCAAGTCGCGCAAGTAGTAACCGGTAAGACCGGGATATCGTTTCCCAAGAGACTTGTGTATACTAAATAATTACGTAATTAATGACTAATTTAAACTAATGAATAAATCCATAATTTGGGTTTTTGTATGCAAGAAAGTAAATATTTCATAAACAAGTAAAATTGAATTTGGATATTTGAAGACTCTAGAAAATGGTAAAGATTAGAAATGCAATGGATTGATATTGTTGGAGTTAGACTTCACCTACTTCACTTCTCATGTATATTAAACAATAAAACTCTTCTCCATTAATTACTAATGTCAACCCACAAGTCTACTCAAACTCTAATCCCTTAGTTGAATGAGCCTAGGTTTCCTTATTTAGAGTCAATTCCTTGAATCCCTAAATAAACAAACTCACTTTACAAATTAGGGTTTAAGACAACTAATGGGTAAAGTTCCATTCCTAGATACAAGTTCCATTAGGTATCTTGTTCCAATTCTAGGTTTCAAGAGATATTTTCCAATACCTAATGACCCAAATATCATGCAATGAATAATCAAAACAAAGCAAGCTTTAAGCACATAAACAAATATACTAGCAATCAATGGAAGAAGCATTTATATATTCAAATCATTCAAAAATACATGAAAGTTCAGTGGCTACATCTAACCCCAACAAAAATAGGTTTAGCTCTGCATTGTCATGGAGAGCTCAAGCTTACACAATGGAAATGAAAGAGAAAAAGATACAAAGAGGAAGATGGAGTTGTTCCCACAAGCCCTAGCACTCCTCCAAGCTCTCCAAATTGCGTTGCTCGAGCTCCAAAATGTCCAAGATCCGTTTTCCATTGCGAAAACAGAAGAAAAAGGGCCACTTGACACATCAGCGAAAACTGGCGCTTGGTGGAAGCCTATCACCGCCAGGCGCTAGCCATCAAACAAGGGTCAAATCTTCCCGCTATCGCTCGTCGGCGTCCAAGTGCCGCTAGGCGGTGACCAACAGTGGCACCTGGTTGGCGCTAGTCTGGCGTCTGGCGCTGACGGTATCTGTCGCCTGGCACTGCCTTTGTGTCGCTAAGTGCTTCCTGTTGACATTTTTGCACTTCTCCTTGCTGTTCCGGGTTACTCATTTGTCTGGACTCTTGGAACAAAGCTTCCAATCTATAAATAGACATAAAAAATGGGGATTAATGGTATATTTAGATCAATGTAACCCAAAATGTGTTTATTTACAAAAGTAAGATAAATTTGAGGATTAAGTAGGTTAAAAGCTTTGGAAGAGATGATTTTGCTATGAAAATGTAGCTTGGATAATGGTAAAAATTAAACATTATCAAATGGGTATGAGTAGAATGGTTTATGGTCTGTGATTGATAAGTTTAACATGACCTTGGCATGTGGCATGTATGGGATGGTTGATTATTAAAGTGGCATGGTGTTGGTACAAAATACAATTCTATATTCATGGTTTGGGAAGGATGAGTTGGTATGGATTCAACATGGAATATGAATGATGATTGGTTATAAATGGTTGGCATGAGATTTATGTGCACGATAAGTATTACTTGGTTGGTTGAATGTGATTGATATGTGGTCAGGACGTAATTCCATGAGCCTCTAGGTGAGACCTCATGGTGGTGCCTCAGTGGTTCTGACGTAATTCCATGACCCCTGTTAGTGGGAGTCCATGGTGGTGCCCCATCTATATAATTTAGTAAGAATTCAAGGTAAGGTTGCATCCTGACGCTCTAAGGAGTCAGTTAGTCTCACATAGAGCGGACTAACTCTTGTGGTGAGAGTAGCAGGAGGTCCGAAACCCATTAAGGACTAACCTTGTGTGTGGGGGTTGAGACATTGTAACACTTAGCCCGAGGGTGAGCAGCTCGGGGGTGAGCGGAAATCCACCACAAGTGTAAGCATCTGCCGAATCTGACTAATTATATGTATCCGGATGAGTCGTGTCTGAGTCTTAGTATATTTTTTGAGGAGTCATAACATGATTGGTTGATATATGCATCTTGAACTATTAAATTGCCTGCAACTGTGAGATGAATGATTTTCTACTCTAGCTTACCCTTTTGTTTGTTGTATGTTTGTCTGGTGTGGTTTTTCTCTTTTGCGATGATCATCAACTTGTTGATGTGAGCAGATGTGAGAAACACTTTGGTCATCAGGGTGATGGAGGTTCCGCTGCATAGCTTGTCTGAGCTGGATTATGTTGGCTGGGCTTTTCTTTAGGGCTATAGCCCACGTATTTCTTGTCTTTGGGCTTTAATTCTAAATACTATTAGATTTTGTACCCTGTCTTGTATTGACATCGTGGTGTGCCTCAAAATTGTCCTTTTATAAAGTTTGGACATCTTTAAGGAATGATTCTATGCTCCGAACCTTGCTCGTAATATTATATTGTGTGACGTATCATTTAAGTAAGTTTATTTATTAAATGGGATGTTACAAGAATGAAAAAGAAAAGAACAATCAATGTATCATGTGAAATGGTACGAAGAGAACCTAGCTTAGAGAAGAATTATACCACATGTCATATATTGGATTATTTTTGTTGTTTAGTTATCAATTGATTCATGAAAGTCCTATGAGAACTTTGTGGCTTACACATTAATTATTATTAGTGAAAGTTTTTACTAGACTAAGTCCTATGAATAATTTCTTTCTTATTGAAGTTTTTTTCTGTTAATGGATTTCTCTTTGTTTTTTGCATCATAGTGTTTTACATATTATTTATATAAGGAAAGAATTAATTTGTTTTTTTTTTTATTATTTGTTTTGTTATCTTCCCAACAACAACACGTCATCTGGGTTTTAATATCACTGGCCTTTCCTAATAATATTTATTATGTTCATAATTCGTTATATAAATAATTTTTTTCATACTTTTGTTTTGGATTTAGAAAAGATACTTCGATGAATGTTATGCTAATTACTAAAAGAACTACACAAATTTTATATATACATCCGAAATTCTATTATCACTATATTTAGTATCGTTTTTGTGACAAAATAGTTTATTATTTCCGAAAATGAGTAATTACTATATAAAGTATTCCTAAAATGAAGATTTCCCCCTCCATTATTTAATATACACGTTATCCACCACCTACCTTGTAAACAATAAATTATATGCTCTGAGAGCGAACTATACTTACCTCTTTACAAGCATGTTTTAATGCTACTAAAGAATCTCAACAAATAAGTTTCATAATACTAATACTTTTATATGAAATCTTACCAAACGTTGTACATTCTGTTTTACAAATCTGATATCTTAACATAATAACATTTTCTATTACTTATATAGGTACACAATTATTTCATCAGCAAGAGCACTTGCCATGCGCTTTTTATGGCTACTACAGTACTCAAGAGAAGCTATATATAACTTTAATAAATATATGTTTATACATTTATATTTCTGGGCAATAGATATGTCGATGGCTCAAACTAGGGTTTTCTGTTTTTAGCTAAAAGAAGAAAGAAAAAGGAAAATTAAATTAGGGTTCTTCATATCGAACCAATCTCGGGAAGCAGAGAAACATAACTTGCTTTGACATATTTCATCTATTTACTTTAATAATTACTTAGACAATCTAGCAAGTAGTACTAAAGGCTCTTTATATATATATTTCTAGTCAACAACGTTAACATATTTTAGCCGAAGAAATATATAGAAAAATATAAGTTAAAATTCATCATCTTGAGTGCAGATTTTTACCAAAATGATGAAAGTTAGAACCTAGGAATGAAGGAGTATCTATTCTGTCAAATTGGTTGCCATGCTGAGACTGTGAGAAGAAACCTATTTTGCCATCCCAAAGAGATAACTCTTCCTTCATCCCTTTCAGAAACTCTGAAACCCCCACTTCCACCCTCTTCCTCAAACTGTAGAGGATAATAATGGGTTCTCATCTTCAGAAGCAGCTTCGCTTGGATCACACACTTTGAGCTAATTTTTCTTCCCACAAAACCATGATGCTCCATTCTTGTTTTCCATGTTTCCATCCTCTCATACTTTGGGCAATCCACACCATCCATGTCATAGTTCAGCATGCTTTTGATCTCTTTCCCCAAAAGCTTCTTCTCAATCCTCAACCTCTCAGCGCTCTCAAGTGGCAAGCAATCATCTAGTGAATCAAACATGGCAGCAAAATAGTGCAAAGACTCAGTGAACCTTGACAAGAAGGTCTTCAGACTCCTGCTACCTTCTTGTTTCACCAACACCACAATGGAGGGGCTAAGAGAATGAACAAGTCCTAATGTGTCCGACACCTTCATGAAACTACTCAAAGTGTTCAAGTAAGAAACAAGGTTCACTGCCAAAGTTTCATTTTTCTTCCTCCTCAGATTGATGAGCCTTGATGAGCCTCTTAGAAGCCCTTGGAACTCAAACACTAGGTGGTTACTGAAACCCTTTGAGAAGCTAACTAATCTGGCCTCAGTTTCTTGCAGTTCTTTAAGGTTGTTCCCGAAACCTGTTATCCTGAGAGATATTCTGTTGCCACTGGTTGCTTTTTCAGAAAGTGATTGAATGAGAGAAGGCCATTGGAAGCCATAGGAGACATCAAAGTCAATGACATGAAGTGCTTTGTTGTTCCTCTCTTCTTCCTCCTCATAGGCCTCCAAAATAGCCTGGTTTGCTGTGAAGTGAGCAAATTGGTAATAGGGTGAGACTCTATAGAGATCTGTGAATGCAAGAAACTCTTCCTCACTTGTTGGTTCCTCCATGACCATGTCATAGAAAGGGGATTTTCTTGTGAGAAGCCTTGCAGCCAAACCATCAGCAAAATAGGCCACCACACGTTGAACTGAATCACCTATTAGGGAAACTGTTTGATATAACTCAATCAGATTCTCTAGAGTTGCACAGTAGTTTCTCTCATCAATAGAAGTGGCAGTTGAAAGAAGCAAATGAATCAAAGGAAGACCATTATTATTCCCATCTTCAACCACTCCTTTTCTTCTGTGATCTTCTCTTAGCATCAGCTCCCTCATCTGTAGCAGCCTAAAGATCTTCCCTTCATACCCTTCACTGGACTTCATAGGAATAACAAGAGAATTTGTATCATCTTTTGTCCTTCCTTTCTTTTTCCTCTCTCCACCTGCAGCAACCGAAAGAGTGAGATTTAGAAGCTCTTCTTCCTCTGAATCTTCCATTTATCTGTATGTGAAAGAAGAATGATCAATAGATCTAGAACGTATTACAAAGTGTTGTGCTATGTTCTCCGTGTTTGTTGGCTTTACCTGGGAAACAGCTCACAAACTTTGCGTTGTGACATGGTGTGTATATATATAAACAAGACCGACAAAGTGATAATACGAGATTTTTCTTGTTTATTGTTTTCAAATAAGACGGAGAGATTAAGAAGGGTATCTTTTTATTCTCTAGAATCAGTGTTTTTGGGGTTAGGAAAACACGTTGATGTGTCTTTATTATTGGACTGCTTTTAAAATCTATGCTATGTTTGGCTTTTAGATTAATTCTTACTCCTTCGGTAGTTGAGAACGCTTGCAAGATGCCATACGCATTAGACATGAGACAGCAGTGTCAATGGGAATCAAAACGTACCGTCCTCAAGAAATTGTCTTTATTAATTTTCCCAACCAGTTTTCTTGAATCCCCTTCAAGATATCATGTTCCTTTATTCCTTAACTTCGTTTCACTTTCCTAACGTTGTACAGTTTTGACATGTTCTAAACATATAATTTAAACACATATTAATAGGTTAGGTTCAGTGCAACAGTTAGTCTTGAATTATGACAATTTTTTGCCAAGAAAAATGTACTCATTTAGTGTGTGATAACGTATTTCATAACAGAAAGAAAAAATGCACAAGAATTTCTGTCTTTACCCATGGAAAAAGAGAAAAAAAGGTAAGTTTTTTAGTTGAGTTATATTATGGTTGCAATGTATATATAATTCAAAATCAAGCTTAGATTCGTTTATCATGATTCAAAGATACGAATAAGGTGTTGGAATGCACTGAATTTGAATGATACAACAAAAGTCAATGCCATGCATAGTAAGTAATGGTTAATTAGAACGTTTGATTATTTTATGTATATTTTTTAATCGGTTGAGGGAATCGAAGAAACCTGGATACCCTATTCTTCTAAAAATGTTTCTAATTTGCATTATTAGAGCTTCGTACAAAGGATTAGGGGGTTTTCCTAGCATATATTCCTCAAGTACATTGGGATCCTCTGCAATGAGAATTTTTAGACCTCGTCATATCCCAAGACAAATGAATGCAAACAAAAAGGTGACCTAACTTCTCCTGTGTGAACTAAATTTTATTTGTTATGTTTTCCATTTTGGAATGGACTTGTGTTTGATTATTCAATTTGATTTTTCTAGTGTTGGTGATAAACTGGGACAAAATGGATTATCCACAAAGCATCTTCCAATGTGAATATAAGCCTTGTCCACATCAGTATACAATTCAATTTTCTACTCATCATATAAATAAACTCCTCAAAAAAGTTGTCAACGAAAACACATGATATTTTGATCAATTCTACCTGATTAATAGTTTCATACAGTGTAGTTACAGTTCAATTTCTTTTGTTTTTTAATTACTCGTATAAAAGTATAAGAAAGCAATGTTTGAAATAACAAAATAGTTAGAATACATTGCTAAATTTTAGAATGTTTTATTTAAAAAAAATGAGCGAGAAATTGTCCTGGTCAATTTAGCTATTCATGCAGAGTATATCTGTTAATAAATAAACTAAAAAGTTAAAGAATAAAATACTGTAAAAATATTATTATTTTTATTAAAAACTAATATATTTTAATTTTCCATGCATATCCGAAATATTTATTAAATGGTTATCTTTCTCAAATAGCCACGGAACATTATGGGAAAGAAGTTATATTCATTGGAGTTGGTGGCATTTGAAATAGTCATATAGATTATAGCAAATTGCATACATAAAAAAAATACTAAATTCTTGATGAGACAAAGAGGATATGTTAAATACGTAGATATTAATTAAGATCCTCTAAATATAGGACACAATATATTGCCTCATGCAATCTAAAGATGACATTATTACAACTTTGATGCATTAATCGTAAAATAATTTAGGTTTGTATTATTATATATTATATTTTAATGATATTCTTAGTTGATATAGCTTTCAATATATTTTTGACACTAAACGTTAAACTTGTCAAATATGAAATTAAATAAAAAGTGGTGATTTACTAGTAATTAGTCAGTGACAAAAGACCAACAACAATCTTAATGTTTAATTTATCTTACAGAATGGATTAATAACTAATAATGTTTATGCTATGGTTATGTATTATATATATATATATATATTAATTATAAGATGTGTATATTGGAAAGTGAAGAAAAGAAAGGAAAGCATGGTGCAGAAAGAAGTTGTTTGATTTGCATATCCCTAGCAAATCTGCAAGAAGGGAAAAAGGACAGTAGCAGCAACCATAGACGAAGACCAAATCCCAAATGCAAGAAACCTCTTTTTGTCTCAACGTGATGAAAGAAGAGAAGAGGGTTAAAGGGGGGAAGGAAAAGATTTAGGGGTTAGAAATTCAAAATCCACGGGAAAGACGGAAAAGGAAAGTCAGGGAAAAGAAAGTGGTAAGGTAGAAAAACATGCCTTTCGCGTCAGACATATCTTATCCATTCTTTTCTCGATCTTCCAAATCAAACATAAAATACAATCATTTTCATTTTCCATTTCTTTGAAAACAGTGATCCCAAACAAAAAAGAGCAACGGGATGCACACAATTTCAAGACTTTTTGATAGAAGAAAGTTTATAGAAAGAGAAGTTTTTTGTTTTCGAAATATTTCATGTATAGTTAGATTATAGCCTACAAGTAAGATGTAAATGATATCTTAATAGAAATATTAGAGATGCTATATCAACTAAAATAAGATATATTTATCATAAGTGTGTATAAACTTTATTTTACAAATTAATTTTTATAAATTTGAGTTAAGTTTATAATTTACCTTTTCAAATAATATCTTAATTATATGAAGTATATTTTAGCAATATTTATTATTTGTTGAATTTATTATATCACATATTATTGAATCGTTATTGAATAATTTATTCATGTTTAGTTCTACACTAAGATATATGTGTCTTGGTATAAATAATGTGTTGAAAATTTCACATCGATTATAAATAAAGATAACTTAACAAAATATCAATGAATCCAAACTTTATTTTATTTATCTTTTGTAACATTAAATTATGCTTAAAACTCACAGGTAAACATTAATTTACCTTTTTATTAAGTTGCACGTTGTGAAACATTTTTTACTTATTATAAATCACGAGTAAATATCATTTTAAACGAGCTTTATAACATTAAGTTAATTACAAACAAATCTCAAAATATGCAAAACTTATAAGCTATGTACAATTTAGATAAGCAATACTTACAAGCGATATTTATATACAATGTATATAAATACTTGAATGATTGAAGATTTTGTAGATATATTTGTGTAAAATAAACATACTCCTACGAAGATTAATTTTAAAACGTACGTAACACATGCAAAGCAGAAGTTACCTCTATCATCAAAGTATTTTGTAACACTATAACAGAACCTGATTGATACCAAAGTATGATAAAACACTTCTATTTACATTATATAGATGAACACTAACCTCAACAAATACAACAGCGAGAGTTTAATTAGGAGGGTGCATGGTGGGGTTAAAAGAAAAGGAGTGAAGGAGACAAGTAATTGAAGGCATTCGAAATTTCTGATTGAGGTTGGTGGAAAAAAACGAGAGGTGTCAGACAAGAGCACGTGAGGGTTTTTGTTGATGAAGAAAAGAAAGGCTTCCAAAATTTATGTTGTTTTCACTTTGCGTGATGAAAGCCTTTGCGTGCGAAGATGAAAAAGAAGAGAAGGCAAGGTAGTAGGGTAAGGAAGAGTGGTGGTGTAAAGAAAAGAAGGTGATGTTGTCTGTACTTCTAGCTATCGTGTCAGTCATTAAAAGGAAATTTTTGATGGATGGAGATACAGCAATGGAACAATATCACAGTTTCACTCACGAACCTTCGCATTATTTCGAAACAAAATCCAAGAAACAGATCAAATGGTAATTTTGTACATGTTTAATGTGTATATATTTTTCCCTTTTATATACATATATATAGATGATGATAATTATTAGTGCATTCCCCTTTCCAATAATTTACTAGTTCTACATAGGATAGGATGAAGACATAGGTTCATAGCTATAATATAATAATCTTGGCTATACGAATATATTAAATCTTCGTTGTTTTCTTATGTTTCTCTTATTATCACATTACATATTTAATAAATTATAGATAGATTTTGAGCTAAAATTTTGGAAGGTAAAAAAATATATTCGAATTAAATATAGTTTATGATATTTAATCTCCGTGCAAAATAGAGATGTTAAGATGAGTTTCAACCCATGAGTTAACCCGGCTTGACCTGGCTCACCACGGGTTCAAGTCGGTTGGGTTGAGAAAAATTTAGATTTTTTAAAAGTGGATTGAATTCAATTTGGCTCACTTAACCCCCAAGTTAAACGGGTTTGAGTTAGGTTGAGGGTGGGTTGACCAACTTAACCTACCAACATTTTTTTACAATTTTTTTTAATGCTTTTTAATAATTTTATTTATTACTACTAATTATATATATTCACAATTTCATATTTTTAAATGCTAGAATGTTGATCAATAATATTTGAATAATTTGAATGTTTAATTAATTTGATTGTCAAGTTATATACATTGATACTTTAATCTTTAATTATAATCCTTATAGTAAATTATTCAATTGTTTTATCTAAACGAGAGATATAGGCTTTAGTTATCGAGGAACCAAAGCCTATATAGTCTATATGCTTCGGCTACTAGGGAACCGAAACCTAAAAGTTAAAATTTCAAAATTGTCACTTAAATTTTTTTTATCTTAGTAGTAGCCTTTAGGCTTCGGTTATTAGCATAATCAAAGCTTATTCGAATATAGGCCTTTATTTTACAAATAATTGAAGCCTAAATGGTTCCCTAGGGTAAATTTAGGCAAAATTTTATGAAGGTCCCACTGTTTTCACTCCTTTGTTGCGCCACTGCGAACACCGTTTTGGACACTCCCTCACTCCCTTCCTTTCCTTTTTATTGTCAATATTATCTCCTTCCTCCACACTCATCCATACTGTGTTGTCGTTTTATCGCCACTCTCTTCCCTTTCCTTCCCTTTTTTCGTTCTGGTAATTGCCAAACCAAAATCTTCGTCGTTGCTATCACACCACTACTCCCTTTCCATCCCTTCCCTCCGCTCTCCTCCACACCTCCATGCTACTTTAGGTTTAAGATGTCTTTCTTAACCAAGAAAAGATGGATAAATTAGTTGAGTACTTAAAAATATGCTCAATTAAAACTTGTAAAAACTCTTTCTGTTTGAATTCAATTGACCAACAAATCATAAGTTTATTGATGCAGGACCATACATTTCAGTCGATTGAAAAACATAAAAAAAAATAGTTTAATTTGTTCATGCTATATGATTCAACATATTTAAATATAAAACAATCAGCTGAAATTATGGGAAATTCAGCAGAAACACGAAAAACACCAAACTCACTCAAACAACATGCTTTACCATACAAGATTGATTCTAATTGATATAACAAATTTAGTTATATCACCAGGTTACATAAAAGCATAGGTAAACCTTACAAAGATTTATTTAATGAGTTTTCTTGAGATTTGAAAGAAGAACACGATAAGGGAGAGAGAATCACACAATAATTTTTATACTGGTTCACTCAATATCTAAGCTACATCTAGTATATTAGGACAACTTGAGCATGATACAACATTATATCAAAAGAATTAGAAAATCCTTCAAAGATGACACTTTTGAATATAACAAAAATACCAAGATTCTTGAATCCCACAATAATCTTAACCCTACACTGCAATATCCCACTTGCAGACCTAGAATTATACCAGGAAACACCTAGAAGCACAAGAACAATAAAACCTTGGACTTGTGTTTGGATGGAGTATTTCAACAATGCTTAGAAATTGAAATGCTTTGTATTTGAATTGCTTGTAATTAAATTTCATTCATTTTTTAAATAACTTGTTTGGATAAGGAAATTAAAATACCTGAAATTTCAATTTCTTGTTTGAAAAAAAAATTGAATTTATTGTCAGATAAAATTTAATTTTAACAATATTTATTTTACGCTTAATTATGTTTTGAGTTCATGATAAATTTGGAAACATGCTCGACAACCCAGATGGGTCGGGCAGACCCAACTACGGGCAGACCCAGATGTGAGGTTGAGTGAGAAGAATTTCAAATTCCACCTATTTTGAGGGTATTTGAATTTCTACTAATTTAGCTAATTGAAATCCTTCAAAAAAATGCTTGCATTTGAAATGTTTTTTAATTTATCTATCCAAACAAAGCATTTCATTACAAAGAAATCTAAATTCTTCAAAAAAATGAATTACTTCATTAAAATACTCTATCCAAACACACTCTAGGGGTGGCTCTCCATAGCCAACCAAAATGCATTCTTCAAGCTTCAAAACGAAGCAAAATTTTCTCCAAGATACAAAGATCTTCCACTCACGAGTTGTACATTGTGTGATTCAGAGAGAGAGAGAGAGAGAGAGAGAACTTTCCAAATTGGTTTCATTGTTTCGCGTTCAGAAATCTCAAAAGTTACTCCACTCTCTAAAAAACCATCTAATATAGCTTGATCATAAGTGAACTCAACAAGTTGATTTGTTCGTACAATCTGTTGATTTCACTTAACTTAAGTGAAATCACTCTATTGTATAACAATTCAACTAATTGAATACATTCATACTAGGACAAGTTGATTTGTTCGTACAATCTGTTGATTTCACTTGACTTAAGTGAAATCACTCAATTGTATAACAATTTAACTAGTTGAATACATTCATATTAGAACTATATGCAACAAGCCTTTTAACCTATTAAAACCCTTTTTAATAGATTGAAAAACACATCTATACATATGTCCTACAATCTACAAATTGAGTCCAAACTTCAAGCTTTGTGATCTTCACGTCAATTCCAGATTCATCATACCTCAAGCTTGAATCACATCAATTCTTCATCAACCACACATTATCTCATGCATTAGCTTCATCAAATCCATGCACTAAGGTCACTTGTGCTAATAGCTACTACTGTCACTGCTAGTTGAAGGCAACTTGGAAATGACATAAATGTTTATCTCAGTCCACTAGTTGAAGACTTGAAGTTGTTGTGGGTTGATGAGGTTCAAATAATTGATTTTTTGCTTCTAAAACTATCATGATGCATGAAATGTTATTTTGCACCATTAATGACTTCCTAGCTTACAATAATTTTTCAGGGTACAATGTCGAGGGTCATAAAGCATGCCCTATATATGAGAAAAACATTGCAGCTCACCAATTCAAACATAGAAGGAAGATAATATATTTGCGTCGTTTGAGAGTTTTACAATCTAATCATCCTTTTCGAATGTTAAGAAAAGCATTCAGTGAACATCAAGAGAATGATGATGCACCAATTCCATTGTTTGGCCTTTGTAACATCATAGTCGGATATTACGAATTTAATTAATAAAATAAATAAATAATAATAAAACTGCATTTAATTTCATTTCTCAAAAATGCGAGAAAATTATTATTACGATATAATGTAACTCAAATTTTATAATTCATAAAATTCTAAGATATATAAAAACTATGCTCAAATACTCCAAATGTTTACAAAAATCCTTAAAATACATAATTAGTAAAACTTTGATAAAATCTTCTCCCAATAAACATATATATCACATTCTCCTCTTTACACAATCAGCTAACAAAATAAACATATATATCAGAAACCCTAACCCTAATCTTCCTTCTCAACCAATTCATGTTTTGTGATTATTCTTACTCATTTAAGAATATAATATCATGCACCACAACCAACATATTATATAAAACAATTACATAATTAAAATAATTATAAATTAAATAGCACATAAATGGCATACATAGGACTTGAACCCAAGTCCTCACACACAACCAAGTACTCTAAACCACTTGAGTTAGTACTTTTCTACATCATACTTGTCAGAATTAAATGTCATAAAGGCTCCCACTTCCCGTATTTATTAATTAATTAATTAATTTAGCGGATCTTACAGCCTTCAAATTCATGCAAAAAGTTAATAAAGTATATCATATATTTGAGAAAACATCCAAGAAGTCATCTACAATGAGCCCTTGGAAGAAAAAAATCAATATACTTTGATCTTCCATATTGGTAAAAGTTATGTTAGAGACATTGCATAGAGGTAGTGCATGTAGAGAAGAATGTGTGTGATACCTTGATTAGTACACTACTTAACATTCAAGGAAAGACAAAAGATAGAGTAAATTCTCGTTTGGATTTGTTTGAAATGAAAATCTAAGAAGAATTGGCACCAATGGAAGTTGGTAAGCGTACTTATTTGCCCCCTACATGTTACACTATGTCTAGACAAGAAAAGATAAGTTTTTGTCTTTGCCTAAAGAGTGTCAAGGTACTACAAGGATACTCTTCAAATATTAAGAGTTTAGTGTCGATGATGGGCTTAAAGCTTGTTGGCCTGAAGTCTCATCATTGCGACATCTTAATAACATAATTGCTACCAGTGGCTATTCGTGGAATTTTACCCAAAAATGTTAGACAAACTATAACTTGTTTGTGTTTATTTTTCTCTTCAATTTGTAGTGAAGCCACTGATCCTGTAAAATTAGATGAACTTCAAAGTAAGATTATTATCATCTAGTGTCAGCTAGAGATGTTTTTCCTTCCATCCTTTTTGACATCATGGTATATTTGTTTGTTCATTTGGTAAAAGAAATCAAGTTATGTGGACCAGTATACCTAAGATGGATGTATCCTATTGAATGTTATATGAAGATTTTGAAAGGGTACTTGAAAAAACAATATCATTCAAAAGTTTCAATGATTGAAAGATATATTGTTGAAGAAAGTATTTTGTTTTGTTCATATTACATGATAAAAGCAAATCCAATAGGAGTTTTCCGTAGATCGTTGATTGTGTTTAAGTTTTCTTGTCTTTAATTTCTACAGTTTTAAATTTCATGTTATGATTTCTGCCTTTATTTCTAGAGCAATTTAGATTTCCTTTACTGCAGTTTTAACTAAAGACGTAAACATTTTGTTAACTCATATTTTCAATCGTTTAGAGTTAAAAAAAACCTAAATTATACCCTTAATGAAGTATAGGGAAATTGACTTAGGATCGAATCCAAGGAAAATGGTGCATATCAAGTATAGCTTGCGTAATTTAATCTCGCTGAAAAGAAATAAAATAAAACAAAGGGGGAAAATTAAAATGAAAAATAAAGAAAGCAAAAATGTATTAGTTAAAAACTAAACTAAAAGCATGAATGAAACTATGCTATGAATGCAATGCATGGTTTATGGTTTAAATGCAATTAGAAAGTGTCTAGATGGAATGTGAGTGGTGAATGTAAAATGGACTTGAGACAAGACCAAGATGATGTGCATTAATGAGAGGATTATAAACTTTAACAAGTGCAGAATGATCACTAAATAATGGAAAATGGCAGCAGAGATTTCAACACTAATCTAGAATGAAAATGAATGCAAGGAATGGATTATGGTTAGAATGCAGAATGCACAGAACATATTGGAATGAGGAATTGAAATGGACTTTAATTACCATGAAGATGAACCTAGATGATTGCTATATACATGGCCAGGTTTATGAATATGCAAAGCTAAGATGATCGAAAATGTTGTGTGAGTGAAGTAAAGAGGAGTAAAATTCTAAGTTGATCCAGAATTCAAGCCATGTACTAGTTCGTGTTTAACATTAAAAGCATAATATTCATATGGTCTCAAGCTAGAAATTCAGTCAAATGCAGCCATGTTCACACTCATGAAAGTGCAAGAAATCATGCTAATGCAACATCTCAACTAATTCATTACTTGAAGCATATAACAACAGTAGAAAAGTGACCAGAAGTATCAGATTAAATTGAGGCATAACAGTGAAAGCTTGACAGCACAGTCATGAGAGTGCATATGCAGAACTGGGAACATGAACTGAAAACTACAGTAGTAACAACTTAGCTATGTGTGCACACAACTCTAGACAGAATCAGCATTTAAGACACAACACCAACACACCCAATGCAATAAATTTCATTCAGGTGCAATGTAAAGCTAAATGAGGATAATGTTCAAACTCCATGTGACAGCAGGATTCAAGGCAGAGATGTGTGTGCACAATGCAATTAAAAATGGCTTAAATATGTAACAAAGATGCAGATGCAAATGCAAAACCTAAATATTCATGGAAATGATTTTCCCATTCAAAATCACTAACAAGAAAACAAGAATCCAAACTATTTACTTTAGAAAATTAAAGCAAGATAGTAAAGGTAACTTAATGCATAATCTTAAAACATCAAAGGAAAAATAAGAATCAAAAATTCCATAATGACTAACTGAAAATTGATTTGGTGATCAACCTATGATCATCTTTGTACTCGAGAAGACATCTTGTGAGGTTATGCCCACTTTGGGGTCACATGGATTCCTAAAAGGAACAAAAATTATGTGCAAAATATGATCCAAGCTCAAACACCATCACAGCATCATAAAATGAACATTAAACTTGGAAAGCAGTAGAGGAAATCTAAATTGCTCCAGAATTAAAGGTAGAAATCATAACATGGAATTTAAAACTTCAGAAATTAAAGACAAGAAAACTTAAACGCAATCAAAGCTTAAACAACCAAATTGAAAGCTGGAAATCATAAATGAAAGGAAACCAGTGTATTTCATTGAAATCATTAAAGTACACGAGACTAAGAAAAGTTCTAAAATTAAGATGGTGAAGAGAGTCTCACTTAACCCAATCTTGACCACTTTGTGCTTGTGATTGAACAAATGAAACTGCCCAACATACTAGAGGAAACCTAATCTTTGAAGTTTGTTTTGTGCTCGTCAAAGAAGAGGAAACCCCCTTACAATTCACTCTCTCTCCCTCGCTCACACCAAGAACACTCAAACACGAACATGAACCCTAGCCTCTCGACAAATCTCTCTTCGCACACACGCTAGAGCTCTCTCCACAAAATTTGACTCTAACCCTTTTAAACCCCCCAAGAAAAGGAAAACAAATTAGAAAAGAAAACCCAAAAATTGCCTAATGATGATCCTTTCAGAATCGCAACCTTAAACCCATTTTCGATGCCCTTAATCAACTTGACTTTTCCTTCCACTCATTCATCACGACTCTGCCACGTTCATACCTCTAGATCAGCTTTCATCCATTCAATTTGCGTTGGCTCCTTTCCTTCATATCATATTATCGCGCTCTTGGTCAGCTTTCAGACTTAGTCTTCCTTACTCTTGATCGCACATCAACTTGTTTCATGCACATCAAAGGGGTGTTATCTATTCTTTGTTTTAGCAATAAGGAATCTACCATACTTTTAATGAAACACGCGTTTTGGAGAGGGAAACTCAACACTGCCTTTGGTTTGACTAGTGGCCTCTCTACAAATAAGCAAAAATTGGAGGTAAGGGTTCAACTTACAAATTAGCAAAGATAAAGGATGTCTTGGCAAATCAAATTTATTATAAAAAGGAGATTCTAAGGGAACATAATTATTGGCAATAAAAGACCACTAAAACACTCTTTTTACCCTACTTTTATGAAAATAAGATTTTCCTAAGCAAACAACAAAAACTATTGTTCAAGGATGATTAACATCTTTGACTCTATCAAGAGACAATAAATTGTATTGTAAGAATTATTAATAAGTGTTATAAAATAAAGCTAATAATAGAGAAAAGAAGAAAAGGAAGAATAGAGAATGAGAGAATGGAAAGTAACTTTTCTATGTGTCTTATTATTGATAGGAAGAGTCCTATTTATAGATACAACATGTAACCCATAAAGATACAAATCAATTAGTTAATACAAATATTTACATAAAGAGTAATGAATTATATGAGTATCAATCATATTAATCTAATGAGTAACTATATCAAATCAATGGATGACTATTAATTCATAGCACTCCCTTTTGGGTGTCCATCGATAAGAGAATGTGCCTTGTTAAACCCTTTGGGATAAAAACCTAGTGAAGGAAAAATAGTACATCATTCTATATTTTTCAATATAATATTTTTCATTTCATATTTTATTTCTCTCCCTGATGTAAACTTACATAATTAAGATGACAGAGTCCAATCTTGTGAACTAATTGCTCAAAAGTTCTCCTTAACAAAGACTTTGCTAATAAGTCTGCTACATTTTCACATGAACGAATCTTTTGGATCTCTATATCATCTTTTTAATTGAACAATGCACTATTATCTTCATCTATGGTTGTTGATTCCATTCTTCTCGAGGATAGACCACAAGCTTGTCGGACATGTTGAATTATAGACCTTAACCAAACATATTCACGACTTTTCTCATGTGATGCTAAAAATTATGAATGACTTGACGATTTTTTGTTAAGGTCTCTTTCACATATCGCCATGAAATCATTGTGCTACCATTGTGACATTGTGAGAATCTAATAAATAACATGCATCTACATAACCCATTAGATATGATTTTGAATCATTTGGATAAAATAATTCCACTTTCGTAGTACCCTTAAGGTAACGAAGTATATGGCTTACTCCAATGTTGTTTCTTCTTGTAGTTGAAGAGTTATATCTTGCTTAACAAATTTACAGTAAATGCAATATCAGGTCGGGTATAATTAACAAGATACATTAGTGTTCCTATGACACTAAGATATGGTACTTCTGGATCAAGAAGATATTCATCGTTTTCTAAAGGTTTAAGAAGAGTCTTTATCAACATATAACGACTTCACAACTATTGGAGTGCATAATGGATGTGACTTGTCTATTTAGAATATTTTAAGCACCTTAATTATGTAAGCCTCTTGATGTATAAAAACACCTTTATTTAAATACTCAATTTCTAATATTAAACAAAACTTTGCCCTTAAACGATCCTTCATCTTAAATTCTTTTTTTAATCAATCAATTATCTTTATGAGCTCATTAAGATTCCAACGATTTTTATATCATCTACATAAACAATAATTATGGCAAATTCATTTTCTAATATTTTCATATAAATACAAGGACCAAAAATGATCATTTTTATATCCTTCTTTTAATAAGTACTCAATAAGATGGTTATACCACACACGTCCTGATTGCTTTAATCAATAAAAAGACTTGTTCAATTTTATTGAATAACCATCTTTAGAATTTGCCTTGTTCGACACATTAAATCCTTCAGGGATTTTCATATAAATATCATTCTCAAGAGAATCGTATAAATAGAGTGTAACATTATCCATTAGATGTAAATGCAGACCTTGTTATGCAACTAGGATAACCAAACATTGCAATGTTGTTGCATCCAATACTAGTGAATATATCTTTTCACAAATAAATAATAGGTTTTGCGAAAAACCAAGGGCAACCAATTGTTCTTTGTATATAACAATTTCATCATTCTTATTTTGTTTTTGCGCAAAAATTCATATGTACCCAACGGGCTTCACACCCTTAAGTGTGCGAACTATAGGTCCAAAATCCTTTCGTTTAGCAATTAAACCAATACATGTTTCATGATAATTCCTATAAATCTATGATTATATTATCACGCATCATGATCAAGCCTATTATTATTAAAATAATAATCAATTAAATAACACACAAATGGCATACACTAGACTCAAACCTAAGTCCACTCATAATAACCAAGTGCTCTCAACCATTTGAGCTAACACTTTTCCACATCATACAAGTTAGCATTAAATGCCATAAAGACTCTCACTATCTGCATTTATTAATTAATTGATTATTTAATTAATTATATTTCTTGGGTCTTATAGGGAGAAAGGGGGTTACAGTATTTCCAATGCTTACAGATGAAGGGACCTTTTAGGTGAACAAAGGAATGTGAGCGAGCGTTTCCTAACCCGAAAGAGTATTTAACCACCCCACTAGTTCTAAGTTGGCCCAAAGCTAGTAAACCCCGAACTTTGTATAATACTATTTCCAATCAGGTTGTGAGTTCGGTTCTAGTCCAAGAGGGAAAGGATGCACAACGAATAATGTTCTTTATAAGTAAGGTACTACAGGGAGCAAAGTGTCGATATTAGATAATCGAGAGAGTCGCATTGGCAATTGTCTCAATGGCTAGGCACTTACTACAATACTTCCAGATCCATTCAATCATCATAAAGACGAATTTACCTTTATGACAGATTCTACATAAACTTGACCTGGAGGGATGAATGTTGAAATGGGTAGTGGAATTGTCAAAGTGTGACATCTCGTACGAACCCCAAGGTCCTATCAAAGCTCAAGTGTTAGCCGACTTCATCGAGTTTAGTTCCCCTGCTTCGTTGGAAGAAGATAGCACGTGGATCTTGTCAGTGACCGGTGCCTCAAATGTGTAGGGAAGTGGAGTTTGCATACTGTTAGAGGGGTCAACTAGAGTGCTTATTGAACAATCCCTCAAATTCACTTTTAAGGCCTTTAATAATCGCAGAAGATGAAACTTTGCTTGACGGAATAAAGTTAGCTAAAAAGATAGGTGTAAAGAGACTCATAGTTAGTCAGAGGACATGTGTCAAGCGAGTATCAAATTCGGGATCCCTGAATGCTACTATACCAATCAAGTTTTATTTATGATTGAATTAAATTCGATCAATTCAAATTAAATCATTTTTATATGATAAGTAATGAATTTAATATGAATGGTTAAAGACCATTATAAATTAGTTTGGAGAAACTTTGGTTATTTACTTACTTGAAGTCTCAAATTAAATTTTATAAAGATAATTATTTTTTTAATTAGGTATAATTTATCGAGAAAATTACAATTACGTATATAGTTCTTTAAATATATAAAAGAACCTAATAAAAATGGTAAAAGATGAGTGAAAAGATATTTTGGAGAAGAAGAAAGAAATATAAATGAAGCTCTCATCAAGTTATTCCTCCGACAAAAATCTGAAGTTGAATCTTGCAAGCTTCATCAAATATTAATAAAGCCAGATCCATTTTTGCTAACATATAGGAGCATTGTATGAATAAACACTCGACACAAGAGACAAAGGCTGAGATACCAAAGTGACATCAATGAAGCTTTAATGCATTGTTTTCTATTTTTCTTGCTATATAATCTTTGGATAATTGTTGAGAAACTTCTATTCCATCCTAAGATTAATTTATTCTTCTTGGACGCCAAATTTGTCTTCCTCTTATTTGATTCCTTATAACAAATACGTCATTTATCCAGAAACACAGAGCAAACTCAGAGAAGATGCTTCATAGCTCATGCTTCTCGAAGCCATGATGGTTTTTTTTTTTTTTTCTTAAAAAAATAGAACAATTTGATTAATTTAGCTTTTCTTTTGTTACCGAATACGGAATATTAATAATGTTTTATTCACATTACTTTCATTCTACATTCCATTACATGATACATAACATGTTTAATTCCATTATATGCTACGTAACATGTTTAACTATGCGACAAGGTTACATTAGAGCCTGCAAAAATATCTATTACGGACTAATTCATTGCTTGTCATACCCTATAGTGGGTTATATAAAAATGATCAAGCTTAATTTGTTTATCAGAAGTTGAGTTATAATTTTTTATCTATCATTTTATTTATGTACAATTTGATATCTTACTTTGAAAAAAAAAAATAGTTAGTTGAGTATACTTTTAAAATGATTTAAAATTAATGTTTCATTATTTTAAAGTCAACTCCATCGATAATTTTAAATAAATTGATAGCTTAAAGTAATCATGAACAATTCCTTTTCTAAATTTTTTTAATTACTTAGTGTGAAGTTATGATACACTAATATTTCAATTTGAATTATATATTTGTGTCTAACACATATCCATGTCCTATACTTAAATATTCTAATATATTTAAATCAAAGCATATAATTCTATAATATGTATATTCAAACAAGTTTTTCATTTTAGATTCAGTGATCACAAATTTTGCTTCTGGAATGATGATTTTAAACTCAACACAGAGAACCTATAAGAAATATTCATCTATATAAGAATCATCCAATACAAACCATCATAGAAAACTTATTAAATAAGTGAGGACAAGATCATATTTAATTAAAAAATATACTTCTAAATGATTTATTAGTTCTCAATATGTTAACAACAATCCTTAGCCGCTATTTTTAATATTTAATTAACATCATTATGGCTATTCTTCCAATATTTTAATAAAGGATTAAATATGTTTTTTGTCCCTCAAGTTTAAGTGAAATTTTGAATTAGTCCCTCTTCAAAACTTTCGATCTATTTAGTCCTTCATATTTAAAAATTAGTGAATTTAGTCCTTTTAACCAAATTTTGTTAAGTTTATCTAACGTTTCAAGCGCATTTTATGATAATATTTGAATTGTTTATACTGTTTGATACATTTTTGCTTTAATATTAACTCAAATATCATCATAAAATGCATTTAAAATGTCAAATAAACTTAAAAAAATTTGGTAAGAAGGACTAAATCCACGTATTTCTAAAAATAAAGGACTAAATTGGTATAAAGTTTTAAAAAGACACTAATTCCAAAATTCACTTAAACTTGATGGACAAAAACAAATTTAACCCTTTAATAAATGATAAATGAGTGTGCAGATTCGTGCATATTTATGAGTTATCGATCTAAAATTGAAACTGATAAATTTATTGTTAATTGATCTATACTTGGATACTAGAAAGATTAAAAAAAATGTAATAACAACTGAATTTATATAAAAAAAATGTTTTAAAATTTAAATTTTAGATATAATTATTTTCAAATTTTAATTTTCAGGATATTCTAATATATTTTAGAAACTTGATTTTTTAGGGATATATTTTTAAATGTTTTTCATCACAAATAATAGTAAAATAATTGACTACCAAATCGATTTATACACACTTAAACTGAACTTTATTCAAGCGGCCCTCGTGATTCAGCCCATCTATAGGTAAGTCCTTAATTCAGCTTCTCCGCAGGCCTCAATGCTTAACTCTCTTTTTCAGATAGAGACATTTTCGTATTTGATCCAACAGTCTAAGATGTTTCTTGTTTATTACCCATTCATTACAAGTCCGCTTCCAGAGAAATTATTGTCTGATAGAAAATGATTATTAGGTGTAATTAATAATTGGGCTTTATGTATCGAATCGAGTATGACTAGTTCATTTTTCAGTTTTTTATCTAAATTTAGTTTTATTTTGTGAAAATTTGATACAATTAAATTTTTGTAGTTAGTAATATATCTTTTTATTTTACAATTTTTTTTTGAAAAAAACTTTTTATAGAATAAATTAAAATTGTATCACGTGACATTGTGACATGTCGGTGTGTAATGTGATACTGCTAGGCAACAAAATATTAATTTAGTTCATTTTTCTTAAAATGAAACATGTGTTCCTCTTTAAAGTGGGATAAAATGCACTTTTTGCACAAATCCTATATTTATATTTTTATTAAATATTTCTGAAATTATGTTTAAATAAATTCTAACATCTTTACATATATTTTTACTAATTAAAATAAAATTTTTATTTATCTAAACTTGTTTAATTAATAACTATATATATATATATATGTGTAAATTTTTATATGTCTAAAATTTTTATTAATATTAATAAATTTAATAGCTTTTATATACTTGAACTATTTTAAACAAAAACAATTTTATATAATAGTTTTCATATACTTGAACATTAAAAAAATTTATTTAAAAGTAATTCATTTAAATGAAATCCACTAATATAGTTAAAATTAGTTCAAAAATATTTATAAAAATATTTAATAAATAGCACCATAAATATTATATAAAAAATAAATTTATTCTCAGTTTAAAAAAGAACAACATTGTTCTAGTCTAAAGACTAACTTTAATCAAAACAACAAATATATGGATTGAATTAAGACTCTGCCACATGATATTATTATGTCACACTACTATTGTCATATTACACTCACACATCCACATGATATTATTATGTCACACTACTATTGTCATATTACACTCACACATCCACGTGGCTTTATATAATAGTTTTCATATAGTTGAACATTAAAAAAATTTATTTAAAAGTAATTCATTTAAATGAAATCCACTAATATAGTTAACATTAGTTCAAAAATATTTATAGAAATATTTAATAAAATAGCACCATAAATATTATATTAAAAATAAATTTATTCTCAATTTAAAAAAGAACAACATTGTTCTAGTCTAAAGACTAACTTTAATCAAAACAATAAATATATGGACTGAATTAAGACTCTGACACATGATATTATTATGTCACACTACTATTGTCATATTATACTAACAGATCCACGTGGCACAACTTCAATTTGAGACATGGAAAAAAAAGTCCAAAAAAATATTTAAAAAAATACTAAAAAATAATTTTTTTAAATTACAATTTGATACAAGATACTATTTTTAGCACATGATAAGTGTCAAAATTCAGTAAAGATTCATAACAAAATCTGGAACTTATGCTTTTAATGGGTGTTCATTTCATATTGATTCTCCCTAAATCTAAGTTTCAATCACATGCTTCCAAGTTTTGATTTAAAGAAATCGTTTGATCCTATTTTGTGTGTTTTTCAGGAAAGATTAAAGAGAACTCAAGAAGAATGAAGGAGAAAGCAAGAAACAGAGAAAATAGGGAAGGAATGTTGTCAAGGTCGCTCAAACCAAAGCATTCTCGCCTAAGCTAAAGCAACTGCCGCCATTCTCGCTTAAGCGACGCAGACTCTCGCTTAAGCGAGACTGGAGACCCTCTCTTGTAGCCATTCTCGCCCAGGCGAGCTCAGATGTTGCCAATCTCGCGTAAGCGAGATCCTTTCTTCAGCTTGAAGTACTCTTGCTCGCCTAAGCGAGATGTTGGCTTCAGCACATCTCGCCCAAGCGAGAGGCTTTCTTTGGGATGAAGAATGTTGTCTCGCTCAAGCGAGACT
>Ga0214542_1002797_pt1 | contig 35904 bp, 20 predicted proteins | sample CNSS1metaG_FD_160096 | JGI IMG/M metagenome (GOLD analysis project Ga0214542, IMG submission 160096) | Root nodule microbial communities from cowpea collected in UCLA plant growth center, Los Angeles, California, USA - CNSS1 | ecosystem: Host-associated > Plants > Roots > Nodule | place: USA...
ACCAGGACCTCATAGTCCTTCATGAGTCATATGCATGAACTAGGTCTTGGGACTTCACTGTGCTCCCACGAAACTAACTCATTCGTGGTCCAACCCTATGAGCCTATCTCGCTCATAGTCCTGCCCTACAGACTCCTCGTCTGTAGTAAAACATCCAAGTCTCATACTTGGACCCTAGCATGCACGCAATCACCATACTATGGACTCCTCGCCCAATAGTAGCCGACGGGAACATAACAGTTCCTTGTCCATCGTGCGCCCGACACATGCAATCACCATACTAAGGACTCCTCGCCCATTAGTAGTCGACGGGAAGTCAACCAGTTCCATGCCCATCATGTGTCCAACCATCAAGCACATCCCAGACCCCTATTGGACTTAGTCCTTCAAGCCCAAACACCACACCACATGCATATACATCCTATACCTAGGATAAAGTAGCCAAATCATACACACAAGCACACACAAACATGAAATTTCGCATCAACTCACTTAAGCTAGGGACTCTCGCCCCAGCTAAGCCCTCAGCCCTGCTTAGGCTAATTCACCTCGCCTGAGCGAGCTTAAAACAGCCACAACAACACGTTATCTCACTTAGGCGAGATCCCCTCACCTAGGCGAGTTCATCTCTCGCCCAAACACCTATTTCAATCTCGCCTGGGCTAAAATGCAAGCAAAGCATCACACATGACCACGACATCTCACTTAGGCGAGGCCGTCTCGCCCTAAGCGAGACCCTGGTTAGCTCAAAACCCACAAAACTCCTCGCTTGGACGAGAAGTTGCGCTCAACACGCGCAACTTCATCACTATCTCGCTTAGGCATAAGGATAGCTCCCCTAACCTGAAAGTTTGATAGAAATTGGGAAGAAAAGTGGAATTCCTTGGTTTGCCAATGACGTGCCACAGACTCTCTCTTAATTCAACCCCTTACACACCCAAAACCTCACCTCACAGCCTCAATTTCGTGCTTCTCTCTATAGCAGTTCACCACAATGCCAAAACCCTTCCCTTTAGCTAAATTTTTGCTTTTATAGGTGCCTTTAAGATGGGTTTTAAAAATAAAACGAAAAATGGGTTTAATCATGTTTTTAATTTCTTATTCATTGTTAATTAAGGTTTTTCAGCCCCTTGGCTACTCAAAATCAATAATAAAACAACAACACAGTTAGCATACATAAGACTCAAACCTAAGTTCTCTCACACAATTAAAGTACTCTTAACCATGAGCTAGTACTTTTTCACATCACATTAAACATTAATTAATGTCATAAAGGCGCCTTCTAAGTACTTTTTCACATCACATTAAACATTAATTAATGTCATAAAGGCGCCTTCTACCCACATTTATTAATTAATTAATTATTTAATTAATTAATTTTCCCAGGTCTTACAACTTTCTTCTTTTAACTTAACAATTCTTTTCCATCAAAGCTCTATGTCATTTTGATTGGGCTTAATTCTTTTCCACTGAAGCTAATTGTCGTTGCTTGGCAACCATTGTCAATCTTAAGATAGTTACATATGTTTTTTATTCTCCTTATTCTTTCTTTTATCTATTTTAAGTCTAATTCAACCCCACAAAATTGGATTGTATGGTAAGTTTTTCACTTACTTATATATTGTAAATTAGTCTTATCTCTAGTCAATGTGGGACTTTCAACACAGCCCTTCACGCCGAGGCATATATATCTCGAGCATGAGACTAAACATTAATTGGTGATTCGATAACAAGTGGAATAGTAGACACAATAAACAATACACTTTGCTAGCATAAACTTTAACCCATATCTTTAATACCATTTTAAGAAGTGAACTTTAAACCTAACTCAACCCCCATAATATTGGTTTGTAAGATGAGATTTGTACTCACTTATATACTATAAATTAGTCTTATATCTTATTTATACGAGAATTCCAACAAATCACTAAATTTAATGCCTCAACATAGCAAAGATCCGTGTGTAAAAGTCATGGTTAAGATAATTTAGCTACAAACCTAAAATTGATTTGACGAAATTACAAAATTATCTTTCACTATATTGCTTCACAGTTGCATGTAAGTGTTTTAAAGCTCAATCTTACATGGAGTTTAAAACAAAAGTACACATATTTTATAAATAAATGAGTAAAAAAAAAAAAAACAAACTCAATAGGCCTAACTATTCTGAAATCTTGGTACCGTGGGTTTGCATAAATGGATAAAGTACAGACAACGATATGACAGTTTCATAATACTTTATAATTCCCTTACTAGCCCACAAAGATTCCAACTAAATATCCAACTGATTACCTTTTCCTAACACTCAAGAATTTTGTTAACAAATATGAGCAACAAAAACTGGCACTGCCTCTCGCTCACATGCTACATTGTTCATCAATACAGTAATCATGCAAACAAATTGGTGAGGGTGCAATTCAAAGATGGAATGCACCACCAAACTTTAAAAAATGAGCTCAATCCCAAACAAATCAACTAATTTTCAAATAACAGCTGAACATGGCTATTTAATTTTTCTCCAGATGCTGTGAGAGAGATGGGAGACATATGAATGGAAGAAGTAGTGACACATGGATCAAGGTAATGTGATGCATTAATTTTCTGCTCTTTTTATTTATTTTTTCCTCCAAAATATAAGCACTGGTAAATAAAAACATCCACATGGGGTCCTGCTCTGGCCCTGTTTCGCATTCATCACATGACACTGCAAGCTTCCTGGTTTACTAAATTTTTAACTTCTTCACGTCTCGTCTTTGTGATCTCAAATTGCCAAATTTATCCAATTTGTTTTTACTTTTCGTCTTTCTTCAGTAAAAGATTTGGACTGAAATTGTGTTAAAATGTACTCCATGACCAGTGTGCCCAGGGCACAAAGTGGATCAGAATCAAAAGAAGAAAAAGCACGAAATCTTGTAGAGTTGTCTTTGTTACGTTGACGTAGACAGAGTATACGTGAAGATTATTATTTTTAACATATATTAATGTGGCATAATAAAATACATGTTGTAAAAGAGAATGTATTGATTCCTAGTTAAAGTTGTACATGTACAACTCTGCTTTGCTCTTTTCATCGTTTCCAAATAGATTGCTTGCAGCTTGCTCTTGTAGCTCACCATGACTGTTTCAAAATGGGGTAAGCTTCGTAAAACGTGTACGTATATGTATACGAAAATGTATGAGAAGCTTCTTGGTTTGAACGTTTTTTTTTTTTTCATAAAAAAATTAACCATTGATCTGACTTTCGAAAAAGTTTAAAAAAAAAAAAAATCTCAGCTTTCAGCAGAACTCATCGTGCCTATGGCGGTTGTGGACCTTGCGTTAAAGTTTGGATGAATGTTTTTCTCTCCACGCTACACTAGATAGGTTAGTTGTGAGGAGTGTCTCTGGTCCCCAGAAGGAAAATAAAAAGCGACATATAATATATCACTGGAATGCAAGATTATCATCTTCAGTTACCCTTAATCAATGCTCATGCTTATCGTGTTTGGTTTTAAGTAGAAACAAGTATTAGCCCTTTCTAATTCACATGGCATCCCACTTTTGCATTAGGAAAGGATCAAATATCATCACCACAATTTTTAATGGAATTTAATTTTGGAATGAAAAAGGGTCTCTGCGCCGGTTTTGGAATCAGATTAGCAAAGAATTTTCTAATTTAAGTTTTACGGTAAACGACAAATCCTTGTTTAGTTGGGTTCTTCTGACTTCTGACTCCGTCTAAAAGTGACACATTATCAAGGTATTTATCTATCCTTGAGATTTTCATATCCGGAAAGATCACACAAGTTATGACTATTATGGGAGGAAGATGCAGTGGTTTCTGAATCCTTATCGCTACTTTTAATTACAATGGAAAGGATTCAGAGTATACGGTATGGTATGGATAATTCAGAAATTGTGATCGTCCATTGAACCTGAGAAAGGAAATCATGGCCTCATTGATGTCAAGTCCCTAGTGGTGATTGGTTACGGGATAGGTAATATGGCCCCAGACTCGTCTGGTGTCAGATTAGAGGAGCACATGCACCATGTGGTCCTGTGAGAGCCTACTATTTTAGATAATCTAAGCTATTATAATGTCAATCAGGAAAAAACTTAACCATATAATTTTCACTTACTGCTTTTGATTTGAGAGTAAGCAATACAAATCAGTAACAGTGACAACGACACTTCCCCCTAATAAATTCAATTGGTTGTGCGGGTCATTGATCGTAAATGCCCGTCTTACAAAACATACTACCCCTCTCTCATTCATTGGAGGAAGCAAAAGCACCAAAAAACCAAACAAGCGCAGATAAAATAAGTAAATGTCTGCTGTAAATGCACTTAAGCACTTCTTGTCTTTCAAGTGTTTTCTAGCAAGTAGCAACTGACACTGAAGCAACAACCCTACAATGACAATGCAAGTCGTAGCTCAATTAATTCAGCATAATTACTTATACCAGCGGTGATTTTGAAGATCACGCTCAAATTGGTAGAACAATGAGAGTAAAAGAGTACAAGCTAGATTAAATATTTGGGAAACCATTTGAGCTCTCTATCAGTAGCTAACACTCCTAAGCATGAGATGTAAACTTCAACAAACCCGCTCATGCATGTTGTTAAAGCTTCACCATCCAAAATCTCTGATTGTGACTCCCCAACGGGGTCACCAATCCTCGCCATCATTTCAACCCACAACCTCCACAAAGTTGAACAATACTAGAAAGAAATATCACTACTTTCTTTTTCCATCCATTCTACGTCAATTACCTTTCAACCTTTTCTAATAGAATCCAACCTCACATGGACAGAAGAAACCGAAACCCCTAAATTTAAATCAAAGACAACGACATCTTCAGGCTAAAAGTAAAATAAAATTCAAAAGTTACCCATTTAATTCCTTGTCTTCACTGTTCATCTATTCAACCCACAATCACCGGCTTTTTCTCAAGTCATAATTAAACTCCTTTGAACAATTTGCAACCATATCAAAACCACAAAAAACGCATTCAAAGATGTAAGACAAGCTTTTTCACAATCTAACCCACACAACCTAAAAGATAAAGTTATCGGTCAGGTAAAATCAATTTTACCAAAATTAAAAAACAAATAAGAACAATATACACCAGAAGTGCTAAAATTTCATTGCTATCTATGTAACCATGAACATATACAAAAATTCTGTTCCAGATCTGTCATCAAATTATTACGCTATCCATCTTTTTTTGTTTACATAATTTTTTTTTTCAACATCTGGTTCGACTTCGCCTCCCCAGCCATAACTTGAGCTTAAGATATTCACTCATATCTTTTCTTTTTAAAAAGAAAGAGAAAAAACATTTTAACAAAAAAACATTTCTCAGTATGATATATGTTTATTATTTTTCTATTTAGTGTGAAAAATTCCACCGTCAACATGATCTCCAATCAAGGCGAACCTCGGCGGGGCCATGCACGTGTTGGCTGGGCTTCCGGAATGAAACGATATGGCTGCTCACCATGAAGGCCGTTACACGCTCGGAGACTCTCACATCTTCCATCTTCAACTCCTGCAACCTAAGCACGTACTCCGGCACGTGCAATAGGTCCCACACGACTCCCACTCCACCAGGCTTCATTACTCTAACCAACTCCGCCACCGCGCGCATCCTCTCAGCCGCGGCCTCCGCCGTTCGAGCGCCGTACTCCCTCCCGACTGTATGCACGAACACGCCGGAAACCACCACGTCGAAGTAGTTATCCGGAAACGGCAGCCGCCGCGCGTCACCCTCGCGGCACGTCACGTACTCGCCAACTCCTTCCATCTTTGCGGCGCGGAGAGTCGACATCGTCGTGCGCTTCGACCGGTCGAGGCCGACGACGCGGCCGGAACTCCCTTCCTTTTTCATCTGCGTCGCCACCGCGTTCAGGAGGATGCCGCGGCCGCAGCAGCCGAGGTCAAGCGCGAGCTTCACGGAGGACCAGTCGTGCACGGCGGAGACGATGCGCTGAGCCATGTCGAAGTGCAGCGGCACGGAGGAGTAAAAAAAGTTCGCCGCCGCAAAGAAGAGGCACAGCGCGGAGAGCGCCGTGACCGAGCCAGTGATTCCTGCCGCAAATCGCGCGGTGCCGCCGGCGCCGGAAAAGATTCGCTCGAAAAAGTTGCAGACAAGATCAAAATAAAGAAGATACAAAACAGACAACACAGAGAAGAGCATCGCCTGGCAGAGGAGGAAAATTAGGGTTGGGCGCTGCTCCATTCCGTAGATCGCGTACATCTGCGTCCAGTCTCTGTTACCGTTCGTCGATTTTCCCATTCGGTTCTTCTAGAACCTTCTCCCGGAGCTTCGGCTCACTGCTTCAGCGTGTTGCTGAATAGAATCTGCAGTAATTCAGAGCGAGGCCTGTGAGAAAATCGTGCTTTTAGTTTTCACTTTCAAAGCGAAATAAAAAGTGTGTGAGTGAATCGTTTGAATGTGTCTCTAACCAGTGAGAATAATTTGAAGATTTTGGGAATCAGCAAGTCAGATCCATTTTCCTGGCGGTGAAATGAAACAAAATAACGATGCAGTAGTGACAGTCACGACCATACCGTCGTTGATTTTCCACTGGTACAGTTGTCAGTTACGGTGCTCTTCCAAACGCGTTTTGCTTCGTCGTTTTGCGTCCTTCAAAACGGCAACACTGTTCTGCGTTCAGCGTCTCTCTCTCATCATCTCTGTGTCCGGTTTGGGACTAGCACTGCACGGATTTCAAGAGTGGCCAAAGAGGGAGTGAAATATTATGAATGCCAATGGGATGGGACCTTCTTTTCGTTGTGATTCGTCAAGAAATACTTATATAGTGTGTACGGCGATGAAGACCCTTTGAAACTTTGAACTCTTTACCGGTTCACCGGCTTAGGTGGTTCCCAACTTCCCACTCTCTACTCACTCACTTTTTTCTTTTTTTATTTTCCGTTTGTTACGATCCGGTCCTCGTAACGTTTCTTCGCTCACTCGTTTACAGCACAGCCTTCAAGACCTTGCTAAAACTCTAATTAATGCCAATAATTTTCAGTATCGCGTATTTAGACTTTTTCCCTTGTGTGAGGAGAACAAAGGAAAACACAACCCTTTCCTTTGTAAGCATAATATTTATTGGGTGGTAAACTCGTTGTTACTTTTGGTTCCTAATTCAACAATATTACCATCCTTTGTGTGTGCTTAGTTATGGAAGAATTTCAGATCAAAATTATTAGCACGTGACGGTTTACTCGCTTCCTTGCAAAATCTAATTTGTTAATTCTTCTGCGAAAAATTGGTGCCACAATTGCACATTTACCTAATTAATAGGTAATAAGTTCGGCCAACGGTGCTAGCCCCCATTTTCTCCTCTCTTTTCGTTTCATAATAAAATCTGTAATAATAAATGTAAATTACATATTCCTTTTCTTTTGTTGTACTCAAATGCTGAATATTTCTTCATCACATTTTTATGACACGATCCCTTCAACAATGGTAGTTTTAATTTGTTGAATAATTCTTGTATAACCAACCATCTTTTTTTTTTTTAATTTTATAAATGGATGCACTAAAGCGGAGCATAATTATGAGGCAGAACCAATTTTCCAAAATAACAAAACATAATAAGACAATAATAATTGCATATTTCTTTCCTAATCGAATGCGATTTTCAGATTTTTTTTTAGAACCAATAAGCATGTTATTTGAGTAACAGATTATTTTGTATTTAAATTACGATGATAACTACTTTATCCTACCAAGTTAGCTTTAATTGACGCTTTGATATAATATAACTAGTTTTGGGGCTTTAACTCCACTATAGTGATGTGCGGTAACGTATTGGGGTAGTGTGTTTCCGCCTAGTACTTTTTTAACTAACTCATGATTCCCAAATATACTTAAGATTATTAATTCACGGCACTATCAATACATTAAACAAAATCCATCAAGAATTTTAAATTATTTTAAAAATGCATTAAATTATTTATATTTCAACATGAAAATTTTAAATAATATCTCGCTATTTTTCTTTATATATAAGTGCATAATTATTCTTCTGTGATACAAATATAACTTTTACAAGAGTCCGAGGTAGGGTTAGTTAGGTGGGAAACTATGAATAGGAGAAGAATCAGGTGGAGTCAATAGTTGAAATTGTTAGCAGTAATTTTAGCATGTCATAAACACAAATTCAAGGACCACAACTATGATTTGATTTGATTTTTTTTTAATATAGTTTGGTTGAATTAAATGACAATTTTGATAAAATTTTCATAGAAAAAAATTTAATATCTGAGCAAATTGAAATTGTAATTTATGTGTTTATGATGGTAAAGTTGGGGAACTTTCATGAGATACTGTTATTTGCTTGAAATTCAAAATAAGTAGTGAACACGTAACCCACTTTATAGATCTTTCTATGACTCAAATGATCTAGGGCAACAAAGATGCCATTTAGTGTCCTTTATTCAAGCATCACAGTTCGCAAATCACACTTTCCCTTTTTCTTATTCTCTCTTTTTTCATTAGAATATTCTAATATATATATTTATAAGTCATCTACCTCTGTTGAAAGAAACACGATAAATTGCGTCCGTCCACATACACTCCTTTAAAATTTTGTAAATTCAATAGTTTTATATTGTTTAAAAATAATTTAAATATTTTTTTATGTATTTCTTAAAAATAAAACTGTGACAAAATTCTAAATTTTTAAAATAAACAATATTTTAAATAAGATACTAATTGAGACTGACGATTCAATATTAACGGACTTAAGATCTTTGGTGCCGATCGAGCCTATAAGCTATCTTCTAAATGAAAAAAATTGACAATATTGGATAATTAAGTAACAAGGAAAAATCAAATCAAATCAAATCATAAAACGATTACCAAATCCCAAATTTGACTGTACATAACTTCTTCATGGTGTGAAAATAAAATTAGAACATAATACAATCGTATTAGTAAAAAGATTTTTGAAATTAATGCACCATGAATCAATAGGAAAAGAATTGTTGATGTAATTATTAATATTCAAAACTGGGAAAGAGATGGTCAAATTGGAGAGATATAATACTAATAAGATACCAGTTCAATTACATAACCTGAGTTCAATCACATAACATTAACATCATTCTCGATTGAAATCTTAAGACGGTGAATTTATGAGTTTTTATCCTTATATAACGTTCTACTCTCTCATTTCTAGTCAACCTGAACTTAAATTCACACTTGAATTCATAACAGGATGTTGTAAAGTTTTATAATATGAGTTATTTGAGCTTATAAATTTAACTCGACTAAAATTCAATTTAACTTGTATTATCATTTTAAAAATGAGAGAAGTTATTTTCAATATTCATTTTAACTATAGTTTTAACAATTTACTGTTAATTCATTAATTTATCTAAATTAATAAATAGCAATACTATAAAAGGAAACTGTGCAATATTAAATATATTTATGTGAAGTTTAAAAGGAGAATCTTGTTGAACTGATATTATTTAGGAGAATTACATTTTGACTTCCATTTTTTGATTCCTATTTTTTATTTTTTGACATGGTTTAGTGCGGATCATTGATTCTTTAAAAAGAAATAGTAATACATTAATCAATGATCCACACATTAAACCACGTAAAGAATAGGAGTTAAAAATGAATGTTAGAGTATCGTTGTCCTGTTATTTAATCTAAATGAAATTGTCTTGATCTAACTCTTAACACTTAACATACATTGCTGAATTTGAATAAGGTGAAAGAGAGAAATGGCAGAAATGGTATTATAGGTAGCGAATTTGAAAACAAAATAGGAAAAACGTTGTGGTTCAGACAACCATGCATGTTAACATGATTAGGTACCTTTCTTTCGCATTACTCAGCGTGAGGGAAGCAGTATGCTCATAACTTTGAACAACCACCAAATAAAAATTATAAAAACTTGTCATTTTTGGACTTCATTTTATCACTTTATGTTTAATATAATATTTCGAATATTTGCATATATATGACACTGGTTATGTTTTAATTAGGTTTATAAAAAAATGAATGAATTTAACAAGTGGGTTATCATGTTTACATAAGAAGAAAACATTTTTACGTAGCACTATATATGGTTAGAGCGTAAGTTCAGCGTAGCAAAATATACGTGAAACTGCAATAAAAAAAATAAAATAAAACTCACATCTGTTTTTAAGTTATTGTTTGTTCTAAGACAATCGTTAAACAGCTTAAACATAAAACTAGTGCATCAGCATTGTGTGTGTGACTTTTTCGTACACTAATGAAAAAGAGTGGATTCTACCATGATTTATGCCGGTTGTAGGTTATCTATCATAATAAATAGAGTAAGAGTTTCTTAATTGATAGTTTGTCGGTTATAATTTGAATTGGCTTAATAAGTGTATTTTCGAGCATCACTTTTTCTTTCTCTCTTGAGCATCACTTCTTCCCTGCAATTCAAATTCAAACGATAAATTAGGAAAAAACAAAATGCAGATGCAAAAGAATAGAAAAAGGACCTTGAAGATGAGTCTCTTCTCGATCTTGTCGACGGGATTGTTTGCGGCGTACTCCTCCTTGGTGAGATTTCTCACCTCCATGAGCGTGATGGCCATGAGCGTTTGCGAGATCTTGTGGGCGGCGAAGTCAGGCTTGCCAACACCAGTGAAGAAGACGGTGCCTGCGGCGTTAAGGAGAGTGCACGTGAGGGCTAGTGTTTTGGAGTGGTATATGTGTTTGAAGAAGAAATTGAGGTGGCTCTGTTGGGACATGAACAGGGCCGTCAGCGACATAGAAAGTTGACATTTTATGATGATTTTGGACCCGTCATAGAAAAGCTATTCTAACTACTGTAAAAGTATTTCTTGCGCTAGTGAGGTAATATATTATGTAAATGGATAAAAGTAGAAATTTCAAGACATGTGTCCTTAGTTCTCACAAAAGCTTTCCTAATGACAAGTTTTCTTAAGTGAGTGTTTCATAAATTCAATTTATATATTTTTAATTAATTATGTATTAAAAAAATTTAGTTTAGTGATGTTGCAAGTTTTATATTAATTAAAGATAAGAACAATTATAAGTATGTTCAAACTTCACCTTACACTTTCAAAGGTGTAATAATCTTTCATAAAATATATGCTTTTTTTTTGCATTTAGAAAGATATAATGTGAGAACCTTTGACATTACAACTTCTATTAGTTTTTATAGGTTGATACCTCTAGCCTTGGTCTTTGTTAAAACTCTTTTCTTTCAGGGTTTTCTCTACTCAAAATTAGTTGTAGAAATCCTCTAACTACATATAAACCTTTCAACTACATAAATTTGATTGCTTTGCTCCTTAGTTCATCTAGATTTCACTAGTACAAAAACTTCATATTACATCGGTTATTTATGACTAATTACATCGGTTTTGGACCCGATGTAAATATTACCGATGTAATAAATTAAATATTTTTAAATCGGTTAGGTTATAACCGATGTAATAAAAAACCTCCTTCTCTATAATAATTTGAAATAATTCCAAAAATCAGAATGATGAATCTTAAGTAAAGGTATAGTCCAACCATCTAAAATCATCCACGAGCCTCCAATAGATTTAACCATCCACGAGCCTGGCCTTCCAACAAAATCAATAAAATCTTCAACTTCATGGTGTGGGTCTTCAATGGTGGTGATGCAGGTTTTCAACGGAACAGTGAGGAGCTTCAAAGGAACGATGTGATAGAGGGAGGTTTGGACCGTAAGCGCAGAGGCTGGCTTGGACCTGAAATGCACGAAGGAGGTGCTGAACCGATAAAACAACACGAAGGAAGGTCCTAGTGGACCAGATTCGAGGGCTCGAGCGGTGCTAACCAGATCTGGACACGAAGGCGGTGTTGGACCAAAACCAAGGCGCAGTGGCAGTGCAAGCTAGATCTGGGCACAAACATGGTGCTGGACCAAAACCGTGATGCGAAGGCGATGCAAACCAGATATGAGGAGGCAATGGTGGACTGAAACCAGGGTACAGAGGCGCACCACCTAGGTTGTCTCTCTTTGCGCTTCGTGGAGATATTCTTGGCGATGGTGTGGAGGCGCATGGAAAGGGGTGCTTGCGAAAAAGGAAAAAAAGTGAGATGGGAGAGAACTGCAACAAAGAAAAAGTGAAATGTGAAAACTGAAGGATAAGTTTTAAACAAAAGAGGTGATATTACATCGGTCGGAAGAAATAACCTATGTGATATCACGCAACATCTTTGGTTACATCATTTTTCTTTTAACTGATTTAAAATGACGATGTTATTTGTACATTTTGCACTAGTGTTTTAGGTTGCTTTTTTGCATAACATGCTAACAAATGGTCCTAGTTTGAGGGTTGTCACCATATGATGTGGTGCCACTTATGAGTTGATACTACTTATATTGTTTTTGGTCACACCATGAACAAATAAACTATTTCTTTAGCTTTAATAAAAAAAATCCTACTTATGTTATTCTCTCTAACTTATAGTGATCCTCATTAAAACATAATTATTCATCAAAAGGCAAAAATGATCTCTAACTTATAGTACATCACACAAACACAACTACTTCCCGATTCTTAAAAATAAATGCACTCGACCATCTTCGTTTTAATTCTATTTAATGGCTCCTTCATAACACTTAATTATGCACAAGCTCATTCAAAACTCAATTGTGAACGGTCAAAACTTTGTCAAAAATATTTCTTGTTCATCCACGAATCTCACAGAGTGCTAACATTCATAGCAAAAGTAAAATCAAGAGAGACACATAGCATTAACATTCATAACTCAATCATTAATTCCTACTAATAACAATGGTGGCACGTGAAAATAAGATAGACACATGAAATTAAACAAGGATAATAAAAAAAAAGCCTCACCCTAAATCCCTTCACTCAGCGAGATGGGATATCAAGTTAATCCTATAAACCGACATATTTGTTCAACCTTAAATCCATCGATTGGAACATGTTATTCACTCACAAATTTTTCTTATGCAATCTCAACAGTTAATTGTTGGAAGCGAAACACTAATGTATTTTGTGAGAACCTTTTTTAAAGAAAAAAATACCTATTTATTAAAATATAAGAAACACCTATATAAAACTAAGTTTTTCAAAATAGAGAAAGGAATTTATGTTACCTCCCCCCCCCCTCCTCTATAGAGAACCCTTAATCCTTCATCTTTCTCTAGAATTTTATCCATCTACATCCTTTTCTTGAGGAGTTGAAGTCGTTGAAGCAATCTTAGGGAAAATCTCTACTAGAAATTCTCATCAATCCAATCTAGAAGTAAGAAACTATGCCCTTTTTTAGAACCAACTTGATTTCTTAGTGCATGCAAATTTTGTGGGTTATATGTTGTTCCTTGGTGATCTAGATGAAACTTCATATAGTGGTGGTCATGGAATCATGAGTTGATCATTATTAGGGTTGATTGTGTTTATAACGAAACTTAAGTGGTGGGGTGCTGCTCAATGAGGACTTTGGTAGAGTCCATATTTAGAGTTAAGGGGAGTTGATCATTTAAAAGTTGTTCTTAAAAGTTTACTTGATTGAATTGTTAATTGTACCAAATTGTTATATCACGGTTTGAAATTTAATTTGGGGATTTTTGGGTATAGGAGGCATTTCTATGTGGGTATGGTGAATTTGATCGATTGGATATGAAACATGGTAAATTTAAAGATTTTGATAGTCAGTTTATAATGTGTGAGTTGTGAACTATTTGTGATTTTGGTGAAGCTATGAGGTGTATGATTGTGTTGTGAGATTGAGTGTAAATATGCTTTAATGTAATTGATAAGATACAAATAAATAGTGATGGAATGGTTGGATGAGTAGAATCTTTATTGAATGAATGTGATTTTTATGATTGTATAATTAAGTGATTTCTTTGGGTGTGATTAATTGAGTGTTTATGATGCAATGAGATGATTATACATATTTTTATTATTTGAAGTGTAATGCTTAAAGACACTAGAAGCATAGAAAAATCTAATTAGATTTATGATTGTCTTGAGTTATGTTTGATAATGTAGCATTATTTGTGAAAATTTAGTGTACTATGGTTGTTAAATTAGTTATTTCTAAGGGAAAATGGTAATTTAGGGTGAGTCAATGTGTTAGAAGGGGACTTTAGGGGGTTAGATTGTCCTAACTTAATTAGTGTCTAACTCACATAGATTATGACATCTAGGTGGTGTGAGTCAAAGGAGACTCCACATGGTAGACAATATGGTATGAAAAAAGATCATACTTAGGAAACTAATAGGCTTAACCCTGTCATGACTTGGTTGGGGACATTGGTCCTGAGTATTGAAACACCATTAGATGAATTAGGAGCAAGCATGACATGTGTATAGTTTTGTAAGTTTATTCAATACACTAGTCTTCCTGAAATATAGTCTAGTATTATTTTTGTTGTTTAGTCACATGAGACTAGTAGTTGTTTGAGCCATTGGATTGGGTCATGTGGGTTGATACCTACTATGTGATTTGATGAATGCGAATTATTTGTGCTTGTGGGCTGAATTTTAAATAAGATGTTGTGATGGAGCAATGTGGTTTGATGTGGGATAGTTGATGTTTAGCAATGATTAGGAACCAAGTGAGGTTTTGTCTTGATGGACTTTAAAGAAAAGTTTCACTAAGTGGTGTGGTAGTGGTTGCTAGTTAAGTATGATGAAATATTTGTTTAATTAGAAACTTTTATAATAAAGATAAGATATTACTTTAAAATATGAAAAGTATTTTTTTCCTGATAGATCTTCTTTCCTTATATATCATTCCTTTGTTTTCTTGTATTTTAAATGCATTAGTTTACCTTAGTTTTTTGTTTGAATGTTGTTTGTTCTTTTTCTCTACAATGATTATAAAATGCGTGAGTAAGGATAGGTCAAGAAGGGAAGAGCAACTCTAGAGCCGAGCGGATCATTGAAGATCTAATTTTAACTATGAATTATCTTTAATTATTATAGTAATTGTATCTAAGTAACTTTTATTTTGAAAAACTTAAGTATAGTTTTTGTTTTTTATCATCCTTATATACTAATGATATGTAATAAATAAGAATTATCTATAATTTTCTATTTATAAATATAATGAAAATCATCATATTTGAATGGATATGGTAGTAATAGAGGACGTGGCATTTTTTGTTTGTCAAAATATCTCGTAATTAATGATTTATTTTTTTTTATGTTGATAAAGATTCTTTAAAAACTTGGCTAAAGAGAAGGGTATTTACAAAATATTTTCACAATAAAATATAAAGTAATAAATATATAATTAATAAATAATGTATACGTTACAACTTTCACTTATGTAAACTTTGACTATGCATTCAAGTCAAATTTAATTCTCAGTTGGTACATAAACACCGAATTACTTGTATTTGTACTATTAATATATTTTTTATATTTTTTATTGAATATCCTTTTTATTTCGTTATTAACAAATATTACTGAAAATGTTTATATATTTTTTATAAATAAAAAAATAATGTGATATTTTAATAAAATATTTAGTTCATAATCATATTAAATGTTTTAATAAAAATAGCATGATATTTTTTAAGTGAAACATCAGAAAATATTATTTCACCTCGTGTTTTTATGAAAAACTTGACCGATTTTTTTTCTTTGTCTTTTAAATATTCATCAAGCATAAAAAAACGTAATTTCTTAATCTAATTCTTAAAATAGTATTGTTTTCAATCAATGCCCTTGAAAAGTATAATTTAAAAAGATTTTGAGATTGAATCTAATTTTTAGCACTGTAAGTACTATATTTAAGCTAATTTTAGTTTGCACACCGCTTTTATATTACTCAACTTATAGTTTTATTTATTTTTTTAATATAATTCTTCTTTTACAATACATTTTTCGATTTTCATAATTAAGATAACGATAAACATTAAGTAAATGATATAATAGAAATAGTAAAAATAAAGTATACAAAAAACTCTTTTTTTGAGTCCCAATATTCCGTAATAAAAAAAAAAGTGAAAAAGCACTATGATGAGTTCATTTGACTTGTTACATAACCAAAGCCGTACAATATGGATTTTAATATAAGTTAAAGCTTTTTATTGGCCATATCCAAATATTATTTTCAACTCTCACTTTATCACACTCTCCCACAGATTTAAACAGCCATCAGAATCTACTTGATGGAGTTTACGAGTTAAAAGAGTATTTAAAAAAAAGTGAAAATGGGTATATTTCAATTAATATAATTAAGATTGAAGTGTTAATTTAATTTAGTTTTTAAGTTATGGAGGTTTATTTGACTTAATTAATAAAATAATAAAGTGAAAAATGGGTTATAAATTAATGAGGCAAAGCTTTAGAAAAATAGGAAAAGCCCATGGATTGTGACTTTATTCCGAAAATGCCACTGCCGTTCCACGGCACAGCGAGGTGAGCTGGTTACCAACTACGCTTGACTTTTATTTGTGTCTGTTCATCGGAATTAGGGTTTTGAAAAAAATATTAGGGAGCGTTAGATATTTCTGTTTTTCTGTTCTTGCTCAATCCCATTACTTTACATGTCAACGCGGTTCTTACTTTAATTAAATAATGTTCAAACCGATTCTCATGAATGAAATTTGTCCTCTTCTATTGGTCCCCAATTCCAATTATATATTATTCACTCTCTGCAGATTCTTCAATCATTTAACCATTTTTACATTTAATTTAATGGTCAATTTTAAGTTACTTGTCAGGGAAATTGGATAAAATGCAGTAAAAAAAATATTTCCACTGATAAGAATCCACATGATAAAGAATTATACAAAACCATACAAAAATTATGACACACTGACATGAAATGAACCTGTTCATGTTTGTGAGAAGAAACGAAGAAAACCTTAAAAAAGAAACCATGAGTTGACAGAAGGATTGATTGTTTTATGTGAGAGACCTAGTTTAATTAGTACTAGAAAAGCACTTTTAGAATTCCATTAACTTAATTGATGAACTCAATTAAAAAGTAAAGTTGTTCAAATACCTGAGTTATTTTCACACAAAGTACAAATGTATGCGTTTGCTTCTTTTTTCCCTCAAAGCAAAATAAGATGTACGATGTTCTTAGAGGACCCGAAGACCATTCCTCTCTCCTGTTACTTGTCCTGCTCTCTTCTTTTTATTGTTCACGGTCACGGTCACGGTCATGACTCTCGAAACTCAATTCGAAAGAGTGGTACGAGTAGAAAAAATTTGGATTTTCAAGTCAATAAGAAATTAAACTCTCGGTCAGTGTTTGATCAGTTCAGGAAAACTAACTTTTTATCCTAAGTTCTTCTCCTATCTATTGGAATAATTGATAGGTTTTTCACTGTTGACATATTAGCGAGGATTCAATTTTGTCTTAATCTTGTTTGTATTATGCACTTAATCTTAATTATTTTTAAAATTTGGACGTTGAGACAAATAATTGGACATTCACCTTTTAGGTTCTCCACCTTTCTCCTTAGGGTTGGCTCCCCGACCTTCTCTAGTAGCGTCACATCGGTTCCATAGATGAGGTTGTAGAATGTCTTCCAAATTTATGATATGGGATGGGGTTGCACCGGTAGACCTATAGGACTTCCAACAAATCTTCTATTCATCTACCCTTGATTGCGTTCAATCTTCTTTTATATTCAGTTAGTTTGAAGGTAGTTCACGACTACTAATAAGAACTTATGATGTCCTGTTTTAAGGGAAAAAGGCTAAGAATGTCCATCCCTCGTCGTGCAAACAACTAGGGAGAGGTAATTTTTTGCAATTCTGCTCACGATAGGTTGATAAGATGGTTGTGTTCTTGGCAGCTCCAACATTACTTCACAAATTTTGTGCAACCTTCCCTCATTTTGGACTAGTAGTATCCATCTAGTAGCACTTGAGTTGCCGTTCTCCTATATTTGGAATGCAACTCACACACTCCATTGTGTATCTCGTTCATGAAATACTTAGTTGGCTGCTAGTGATGCATTTCTTAAGGGCATCGAGTAACCTCTCTAGTATATATGTCTTGTCTAATAATTACAAATTGTGAGGCCCTTTTTGCAATGAACATCTCATGCTTTTCATCGCCCACTAGGATTCCTTCTGTATATTTCGGGATGGGAGCCATCCAATCATCATCAACAATGTCCACACAAGTGCATTCAACAGTTTGGACAATAGGGGCATGAAGTGTTAGGTGTATGACATATTCATCTTTTTTGTGTTAAAAGGAGGGTTAAAATGTTCTTACAAGAACAAATTGACCTTTTGGTCGCCACCCTATCGATCATGATGTGGTGACATTTTTCTCGAGGGTGATAAAAAGACATTTAGGACGATTTTCAATAGCTTGTCGAGGACTTTCTAGGTGTGAAAGACTCTTACAAATATTGTTTTGATTCATATTTTAATGAAAAATAGAAAACATAGAAACAAAAATGTATACTAGTGTAATAAAAATGTTTCAATTATTATAATTGATATCTTCATTTATTTGATTATCTTAAATAATCAAGTATTTCCTTGAACTTTAATACACACTCATGTATCATTCCATTTTATTATAACTCATGAGATAAAATATTTTCCAACTCAAATTATAAGAAAATAAAAATATCAAATGACATTATAAAAAATGAAATTTTAAACAAACTAAAAAATATCAATATGAAATTATATACTTCAATAAAATAATGTTTAAAATTATATATATATATATATATATATATATATATATATATATATATATATATATATATATATATTTTTATTGACGTAAGACTAGGGTGGTTCACGACGAGGTCGATCTTGAGCAATCCTGCCAACGACTAATCAAGCTCACACAACAAGACCAATGATATTCTTTTTATGAAAATGGAATATGCTAAACTTTACTATATCTTGTTTACTAGTCCAAAAAATGTTCTTGCCTTTCTTTGTGTGCCCTTCCTCCTTTTATACTCGTACAGTAGTCGACTTGTTCTTAACCACCCTGAAGTTGCGGATGGTTAGATGTGGCACCGAGTTGTTGTCGATCTTTTACGGTGATGTTACCGTTAATACTTACCGACTTCACTAGCGATGAGTGAGCCGAGCCGACCTAGAGTAAGGCTCGATCCGGGGTGTATTAGGCCTAAGATCGGAGTCTATTGGTTAGTGATCGCCCCTAGATCGGACGCGCCGGGGTAACACACTAACCCTCCGACTTCGAGTCCAGACTGCTGGCTGAGGAGTCGCTTGTCAATCCTTGACGTGCACATAGCTTCAACTTCCAAAGCATGCCCAATAGGAACGTGCCACGTGGTCCACTTTTCAGAATGTTTCAACTGTCCAAAACTTCCCCCCTAAAACTGTCTTTTCGCTGCCCGTGTCTTTTCCTTGCCCTTTTGTCCTTTGGTTGGCCTGTGCGTCTTCTCTCTTCCACTTCCTTAGTGCGCATCCTCTACCTCATTCGTTCCTTCTTTGTGATTTTCGGTGTCATTTTCTTCAGATATGCAATTGCTGCTCCTTTTATGTTTCCACCTATATCTTTGCGCGCATTGGTATAATAGCCTTGATTGTTTGTCGATCGTTACTCTTTACCTAAAGAGGTTTTCGTGGTAGTATTAGGTTTGTCGCTCAGTGAGATTTGCTTCCCATTTGCTGGTTTCCTAAGTAGTAGACAATGTTTTCCTTCATGGTCTAGTGGTGTTTGATGTAGGCCTTTTTTCTTTGGGGGTGGGGGTGTTTATTCGAGTGATTGGTGGTTTTTTGGCAGTTTCTAAGTGGTTTTCTTTTTACTCTTTTTTGTGCAAAGGCGCTCTTGCGGTGTCCTATCGATTCTGGAACTATGGTGACCTCTTATGAAGAGTTATATCCATGGGCTGCAATGGGTCTACGTAGGGAGATGTCAAGTTTTATTTTGGACTGGATCATAAATCAATTTCGTCGGGGGCAAAGGTTATGTTGGAGTAATGAGGCCGATATGTTCGTTGTTCGATGTGAGTTGGACAAACTTGTGTGTGTTGATACAAGGACCGACCCTTCTGGTCAATTTTGTTTCTTTTATTCCACTTTATTCTCCAAGGTCGGCCTGCGATTGCCCCTTAATTCTTTTGAGAAAAGGGTTGTTCACTTAGCTGAATGTCGCCCCCACCCAATTGCATCCGAATAATTGGGCCTTTGTCCGAGCCTTCCACATCCTATGCACTCACTTCGGGTCTGTGCCGAGTGCGAACGTGTTCTTGTATTTTTTTTTTGAAATGAAAAAGTCAACCAAACAAATGTGGTCGTCCTTGAGTGGGACGGGTGGTAGAGGACTCCTTACACTATTTCAATCTTCTTATAAGGGTTTTGAAGGTGCTTTCATCAAGGTGTGAGCTCCTCCTCACAAACATGATCTGCTTGAGGGTTTTCCCTGGACTCAAAACCCGAGCTTTGTTGGGTCTTGGGAGTTGGGCGACCTCGAGCCTTAAGAGCGTGAGCACTGCCTTTTACTGGAGTAACTTGGGACTATCTTCGAGACTAAGCAACTGCTCAATCTCGAGTTCCAACCTGTTAACCTCAAAGTTAACCTCAATAAATATATATATATATATATATATATATATATATATATATAATATTAGTGTGTGTTTAATTCTCATACTGAATTTTATATATTAAAAAATTTATATATATAAACACATTGTTTTAAGATTTTGGATTGAGTATTAGTTTTTTTTGTATAAATTTCAAATGTATTATATTTGTTTAATAAATTTTTGCTTAATTACTCCATTGGTCCTTATTTGTCAAGAAGTTTCAAGTCGGTCCTCTAGTATTTTTTTCATCTCAATCTGGTCGTGACTTTTCTAGTCTGACTCAATTTGATCCTGATTTTTTTAAAAGTGATTCAATTTTGTCATTGTCGTTAGTTTTTCACAAACGATGTTAAAGTTTGTATCACATGTCAATTTGTGGTTTTTTTATTTTTTATTTTTTGAATTTTTGTTCTTTTACAGCTATCACTTCACAATGTGCCACATGGCATAATCAGTGTGACGTGCCAGTAATAGTGTGATGTGACAATGCCACATAAATAGAGTCTAAGTTTAGTTCTTACATTTGTTTTATAGTTTCAATTTAGTTCTAATTTTTATAAAAATGAAGTAGTATTGTCCTTTTTAAATTGAGACTTAATTTATTTTTTGTATAAATCTTATGTTGATATTCTTTCTGAAATTGACATTTTATTAAATGTTTCTAAAATATTTTGAAATTAACTTTAAAATTTATACGATATACATGTTAGTTAGAGTTTGAATGTGATTATTAAATCTAATGTAAAACAAAACACAAATCATGAAGAAAAAAATACATGAACAAATTAAATTAGATAAGTTGAATAGTATAATTTCTTAAGATTCAAATATTAACTTCGTATCAATTCACCCATGTTAGTTGTTCTAAATATTTCATATAGATTTTATAGTTAATTGAAAAATATTTCCAGAATAAAAATGTCAATTTTAGTAAGAATATCAGCATAACATTTATATAAAAATAAACTGAATCTCAATTTAAAAAGGGACTCATTTTTTACAGAAATTAAGACTGAGTTGAAACTAAAAATCAAATATAAGGACCAAATTAAAATTATGTCCACGTGGCACTCTCACATCACACTACTACTATCACATTACACTGACAATGTCACGTGATAAAATTGTGAAGTGACAGATGTCAAAAAATAAAAATTTAAAAATATTAAAAAAAATTACAAATTAAAATGTGACACTAACTTTAATATCGTTTGTGAAAAACTAAAAGTAAGAACCAAATTAAATTATTTTTAGAAATATCAAACCAGATTAAATCAAATTAAAAAAGCAGAAACCAAATTGAAAAAAAAAAACTTAGGAGTGACTTTGACATTTCTTTAACATAAACAATACCGTAGTTATTAAACTATAAAAATTTGTTGAAAAATTTATCGCACTAAATTCTCCTATCTTGATTATATGGATATATTAAAAGTCTTCAAAGAGGAAAGATAGATTAGAGTGGTGTGTAGCATGTGTGATTGAAAAAGAGGGTATTGAGCATACTCTAATTGAAATTTTGTTTTGTATGAAGTTAAAGTAAAAATGGAGAGAATGTGTTTAAGAAAGGGAAGCAAGTGGGTCCAAAAAATGGAGAGGAACGCGGCAATGAAGAAAAGAAAGACGATTACGCGTAAATCGAGGCTGGTTGGCACCCACAACACTACCAAAGCAATTCACTGTTCTGTCCAAATCCTTTTTATTCTAAATTTTCTAAACTTTTCAATACACTCTCTTTAACCATTTTTGGAATTAAATATTATAAACGGAAAAATACACCTCACATACTTTTAAATATCGAATGCTTTTAGGTTAAACCATTTATTATCTGCATTCTTAATTATATAGAGTTATTAACTATTATCTCTTTCTTTATTAAAGTCCCTTTCTTACTTACTATACTTAAAACCGCTAATATTTAATCACTTTTAACTGATATGAAAGAAGAGGATAAAGTATGTCAAAAACGTAAAATTGATTGCTTCACATTCACTTGTATTTTGTAAATTAAATAGTTAACATTATTTCTATAAATATTTAACGTTTTATTAGTATCAAAATTAATTAGGTTCTGTCATAACAAACAAGAAAAATTACCGAGATTAACAAAATAAATATCACATTAACTATAGTGACTACAATTGCTTTGATGTAAAAGGGTAGGCATTATTAATAGCTGAGTTTACGGAACAAATTTTACTATGATTAAATTAAAATTAACTAAATTTACGACATTTTGGTGCATAAACATAGTGTTATTAATTATTATTTTATCCATAACAGTTAAACCCATTGTAAGAAGATTTTACAACAATTCTCAGACACCACTTCAACTTATTAATTTAGCTCAGATATTCTAATACGAATACTCATAAAAGGAATCAACTTCTGAAAGCAAAATTTGACTTTAAAAATATAATATTAGTTGCAAATTTTGTGGACTTAGTCGCAGTTTATTAATTTATTATCATCTTTGTTAAATCCCAGAATGAATCAAATATGTGTAAATCTTAATCTTTACAAAGTCAATTTTTTCCTCTCTAAGAATTTTGTATTCCTCTAAGTATAATATCATTGAATATTTTTAAATAGTTTTTGTTGCAGTTGTTAACAACCGTACATTTTTACTAAAACATTAGAATTAGTCACATAACAGATCTCTCACTACGGCATGTTTATTGGTGACAGTTTGAGTATTTTGTTATGGAGATAATCATTTACATTAACTTTTTAAACTGGAATCTAGCAAGCGGATTTATTTTTTCATCAAATATTTGTTAATAAAAAGTAGAATTTTGTATGTTTAGCCGTGAAAATTGTGATAAATCGTCCTCTATCTCCAAATGTTTTTTTTTTCAAAAGTATAAATTAAATTCTTTGCAACGGATGCATTTCATAATCAATAAAAATAATGTTGAAGGAGAAAGAGGAGGAGACACAAGATAATGAAAAATGAAAATAGGAAGAAAAGGAGAAAGAGGATGAAGAAGAAAAATCAAATAATTAGTAATTGATATATGGTTATGAATAATTATCAACAAATTTCTCCTAGTTGTTGGTAAAATACACCAACAGGTATTTCATCAACAAATCTTTTAAGTTAAAATGCTCATGTTGTCTCCATTTTTGTTCAAAAATTTCAATTGATTTTTAAATTTTAAGTCGTCTCAATTGGGTCCTCATTTATTAAATGATTAATTATGTTTTCGTCCCTGTACTATAATCAAATTTTGGGAATGGCCCCTCCTGAAAACCTTAAACTATTTTGATCCTCATGCTTTCAAAACTAATGATTTCAGTCCCTATTTTTGGACGGCGTTAACTGTGTGACTTCGTGGCAAACGGTGTTTTGGGTAGGCTTATAATCTGGCAACACGTGCACATGAGGATGCTGACACACATGTAATTTTTTTTTTTTAATTTTAATTGATTACTTTTTTAAATTGATTGATTTAATATATTTAATGTTAAAAATGAATTTAAACATGTGTTTTAAATTGTGTTTTAAACTTAGTAGCACCTGTTGTGTTTGAAGTGAGAATGGTGACAATGGTTTTCAAGAAAGCATTCATTTGTGTGGTGAAAAGGAAAGATGAAGGTCATAGATGAGTGTGTGATTGACGTTGGCGTTGTTTGCATGGTGCGGAGTGTGCGATTGATGTTGTGGCTGAGGTTACAAGACCAACATTGCAAGGAAATAGAGGTAAGGGCTTTCTTTCATTTGTTTTTTTATTTAGGGTTTTGAAGGGGTTGGTTTGAGGGAACACTAATTTTGTGTTTCCATTTTCTAGGTTTGTGTTGTTTGGATTTATTTTTTTTTTGGTTTTTATGGGTTTAGGGTTCTCTATTCATTGTTGCACAGATGGGTTTCTCAATCGTGATCCATCACATAGGCAAGTTTGAAAGATTTAGGGGAAGGGTGTTGCATTACGAAGTAGGAGAAAAACATGTAGTGTGAGGAGTGAATCCAGATATGTGGTCCTACTTTGAAGCATTGGGTATTCTGAAGGGTATTCTGAAGAAGGGTTTTAAGTATGATGGACATGTGTATATGTGGTGGAAGCCTAAGAAAGGGAGAATGGATGGAGATTTAAGGCCATTAACTGAAGATAGGCATGCTTTGCAGTTGGCAAAATATGTAGAAAACAAAAAGAAGAGGTTGAGATATATGTGGATCATTTGGTTAGTTTTGCTCAAGTCATTGAACTTGTTGAAGGAATGAATGAAGGGGCAAATGAAGAAGGCGATAATGGTGGTTTTAATGACGGAAATGAAGCACAGGACATTGGTACTGTTAATGTTGGTGGAGCAAATGAAGAAGATGGGGGTGTTGCTGTTAATGTTGGTGGGGCAAATGAAGAAGAAGGGAATGCTAATTTTGTTGAAAAGGGAGGAATACAACAAGAAGGGGATGGTGATGTTGTTCAGCAAGTGGAAAATGCATAAGAGCTGGCTAATTTTGGTAATGAATCTGGTGTTGATTTAAAGGATGAAGAAGTTGATGAATTGGATATGAGTGAGGATGAACGACACATATATGATGATGATTATTTTGGGATGGAAAATTCCTCACGCAAAGATGTATCTCAAGTTTTAGGCCACTGGAAAAAAATTCAAAGAAGTTTGGAAAAATAGGAATAAGTCAAGAAATGAAGGTTTGGGTACTTCTAAGCCAAACCAAAGTGAAGGTGTGGGTACTTTTAACACACAACAAACTAATGATAATCATGAAATTGATCCCAACTATAGCACTGATGAGTTAGATAGTGATGTCGATATTGATGATGGGGAGGGTGTGAGGAGATATCCAATATTTAGGGGTGAAGAAATGTGCAAAGAACTCAAATTCACACTTAGGATGGAGTTTTGTTCATTGAAATAGTTCAAGCAAGCTTTGATGGAGCATTCTGTGTTGAATGAAAAAGAGATTAAATTTATCAAGAATGATGATGTTCGAGTGAGGACCATTTGCAAGAGGAAGTGTGGATTTATAATTTTATGCAACAAAGTTTGAGGAAGTCAAACTTTTCGAGTCAAGACCTTGTTTGATAGACATAATTGTGGCTGAGCTTTTGGTAATAAAAATGAAAACAAGGAATATGTTTCTAAAATTGTAGTGCATAAGTTTAGAAAGGTTGGAAGAATTACAGCGAATGAAATTATTGATGATGGAAGGAAATCATACAACATTTGGGATAACTCCTTAGAGGGCTTGTAGAGCAAAAGAAATAGCCATGGACATCCTTGATGGGGATGGGCAGAAGCAATACACATTTCTATATGATTATACGACAGAGTTGAGCAGAGTGTCTAGTCAAACAACAATCAAGATTAAAATTAACCAACCTCAGCCCACATTACAACCACAATTTAGGTCCTTTTATTTGTGTGTTGATGGTTGCAAGAAATGGTTCGTCAATGGTTGTAGACCATTTAAAGGTGTAGATGGATGTCATCTGAAAACTTGTTATGGAGGCCAACTGCTAATAGTAGTTGCAAGGGATACAAATGACCAATATTTTCCACTGGCATTTGTTGTTGTGGAGAATGAGTGCAAGGAGATTTAGAGGTGGTTTCTAACTTTATTATTGGAGGACATTGGAGATATTCAAACCAATCGCTAGATATTTATTTCAGATTAGCAAAAGGTAAATTAAAATCAGTAAATTAATTTTGAATAATGAAATATGGTATGTTAATGACTAAGTCTTTGTGTACATTTGACAGAGACTAATGTAAGTATTTGATGAACTTTTGCAAGGAGTTGAGCACCATTTTTTATAAGAAGAAATTTGGTAGGGGGATATTGATTCAGAATCTCATGATGGCAGCTGCTAAAGCCACACACTATCAAGATTGGGAGGCAAATATGGAAGAAATAAAGAAGGTAAATCAAGAAGCTGTTGAATGGTTACTTGCAATTCCACGTAAGTGTTGGCGTAAGCATGCCTTTAATGCATATTCTAGATGTGATGTCCTCATGAACAACTTATCAGAGTCATTTAATAGCACCATATTGTTAGCTAGGGATAAACCAATTATAACAATGATGGAGTGGATTAGGACTTACTTGATTAGTAGGTTTGCACATCTGAGAGAAAAGTTAACTGCATATACTGGTGTTGTCATGCCTAAACCAAACAAAAGGCTAGATAGGGAAGTAGAAAAAAGTGGAAATTGGTTTGCTATTTGGACTGGAGATGGTATGTTTGAAGTGATACAAGGATTCAAAATGGAAAAATTCATAGTTGACTTCACAAACCACACTTATAGCTTTTATTTTTGGAACTTGGTTGGAATACCCTGTAGGCATGTCGTGGTTGATATCAATTATAGAGTAGAACAACCATTTGATTATGTGCATGCATATTATAAAATAGGGGCTTATCAAGCTTGTTATGGGTCACAAATTTCACCCATTAATGGCCAACAGTTATGGCCTAAAACAAATGCACCCCAAATCCTACCCCTAATATATAAGACTCCACTTGGTAGGTCACGAAAATTAAGAAGGAGAGAACCTGATGAGGACGTGAGTCACTCTATATTGGGGAAGAAGAATCTTAGAATGAAATGTAGTAACTATGGACAATTGATCACAACATCAGTGCAAGCCCAAGACAAGATGAAAAAAATAGCTTAATTTCTCCCATTTTTCTCCCTGTCATTAACTTCTTCTTTAGTTTGGCATTCTTCTCCACCAATTTTAGTACCATTCTCTCACTTCCACTAATATTTTCTTATTCTTCCATTCCTGACTTTCCTTCCACTTCAGGTTCGACCTCATCAGCCTATTGGAAGTAGTTACAATGTCCTGCACTCTACCAAGGAAAATAATGAATTTAGCAAAATCACAATAGAAAATCTAAACACCATAAACAACTGACACTTATTACCCAATTTCGACATCTCCAGAAACATCTTCCATTATTATTTGTGGTTGTTGCTTTAAGAAGTATTAATCTTTCACCACATCCACAAACTTTTGGTCCAAATTATGAAGATCCCAGTTGTGCAGACGACGACGATGACGATGCACCAAACTTCGATATTGTACTCCTTTTTATTGTTAAACCCTAAAATAGTAGAAAACCTTAATCCTCAAATTTGCCTACCTTATTTTTGATGAATAACTCCTTACCACTTCGATACTTCTATGCATCACTATTGGATTTCAATTTCTATTCCCTGAAATTAGAAGACAAAGCTCTCTTCCAAATTATTCCTCTTCACTACATCCACAATGGTCTTCATCTACACCTTACTAAGTTTAAAATACATGTTTAAATTCATTTTTAACATTAAATATATTAAATAAATAAATTTTAAAAAGTAATCAATTAAAATAAAATAAAAATTTACATGTTTCAGCATCCTCATGTACACGTGTCGCCAGATTATGAGTCTACCTGGAACATAGTTTGCCTCGAAGTAACACAGTTACCATCATCCAAAAGATAGGGATTGAAATCATGAGCTTTGAAAGCATGAGGACCAAAATGGTTTAAGGTTTCTAGGAGAGACCATGTCCAAAATATGATTATAGTACATGGACGAAAAAAATAATTAACCATTTATTAAAATGTGTTACAATTTTGTCATTTCCGTTAGTGCAATACTGACGACGTTAACTGTATGCCACGTGATAACTCGTGATTTTTTAATTTTTTTAATTTAAAATAACTGTCATCAGTTAAATTACGGTTCTACCATGTAGCAAAGACAGTGTAACATAGCATGGATAATGCCACGTGTCATTATTGATGTGAAAAATCTCAATTTGATTCTGTATTTGTTATTTTGTGTCAATTTAGTCCCAATTTCTTTTTAAACTAGAGAAATTTCATCATTAACCAAATTGAGACCAAATTTAACTTTTATATTAATGTTACAATGATATTTTTATTTTTTATGAACCTTTTTTAAGTGATCCATAAAAGAATAAATCAAGCAAAAACCTATGAATATCTTAAAGAAAAGAAAGGACTTCATGATAGTCAACATGGGGCCTCACCACCCATCAATGCATGATGTTCTTAGACTTATGTGAACCGATATTGGAATAAGATTAAACTTATTTAGATTTATATTTTACATTGAACTTTATTTAAATTTTGTTTCAAATGTTAGAGTTGATTTAAAAATAACAACTTTATAAATTCAAATATAAAATTTTTGAACAGTTTTATAACAATTTAAAATATTATAAATTGCTGATAAAATTATTTTAAATAAATAATAATATATAAATATTTAAACAAATTTGAAATAAAGTTCAATGCAAAATATTAATTTAAATAAACTTAATTTGGTTAAAAATATCTATTATAATAAAAATAACATTGTAATATTTATGTAAAAGTTAAATTTGATCTCAATGTAGAAAGGATGACATTGCTTCGATCTAAAAAGAAATTGGGACTAAATTGAGACAAAATAAAAAACACATGGGCCAAATTGATATTTTTCACATCAACAATGACACATATCAAAAAAATTTAAAAAAATATGAGCTGACACATGACATACAATTAACATTGTCAGTACTGCACTAACGGAAGTGACCAAATTGCAACACATTTTAAAAAATGAGCACTCAATTGAGACAACTTAAAATTTAAGGATCCAATTGAGATTTCTAAATAAAAACGAGGACAATCCAAGGGTTTTAACCAATATTTTTTCCATTAGTTTTCAGTAAAAAATTTCATTTTACTGATAAAATTTTATTATTACAATTGTATTTTGTCTATAAATAATTTCATTTTTTATAATGAATGCATTTATGTATTTTAATATAGTTTCGTCTAAGTCCATTTAAGTTAAGTGTTAAGTGAATTATATTAAAATTAATATATTTCAATTTAGAATACCATTTGTAAAGCTCAACCTAGTTCATTTTATAAAATATTTGTTGAACCGTTGCAAGCCTTCCATTGTTAGTTATAAATGACCTTATGTATATTTGAAGTTTTGTGTTTTGGATGGATCAAAAGTGTTTCAACACTTTGCGTTTTTATGCAGGATCTATAGGTTGGATGAAGTCCCACATTGATCAACCCAATAGATTATAAATATTAAAAAAAACTCATATATTGACCAAATATTCATTATAAATATTAAATTCATTTAATTTGCATAAGTAAACAATGAAAGGTTTTCACTTAACAAAATTTGGCCACTAAGCACAAATTTTTCCCAAATTGAATTCACTAAGTGAAATTTTAACTTGTTGAACAACTTTTCACAATTATTTTTCATTTGAGATTGATGTAATTTCCTTGACGAGCTTTAAATCCACTACATCAAAATCAATATATAAATTTAAGATTCATTGAGTGCAGAATATATTCAAAATCAATCTATCAAGTGTCTCGTGTTTGACACATCTAACCAATTTAGCAAGTCATATTTAATTTAAAAACTCAATTAAATCTCAAAATTTTATACAAAAATATTACAACTCAAAATTTTCCCATTTCAAAGTCACTAATGGTATCATTTCCCCTTTTTTTAACTTTAGCAAATTCATATAAACTTCTTGCATACCTAAATTACCAATTCAAAACAATCATAATACCTACCAAATAAAAATCTCACACTCTTAATAAATTTGAAACCTCAAACAATAATTTGCCTTTAATTCAATCGATTTAAATTTTCAATGAAATTCCCAAATTTATTAACATTTCATACTTCAAACTCTATACATACTTAAATTACCAAATCAACCTTGAGAGTACCTATAAAATATAAATTTCACACTTTTAATATAGGGATAAATATGTTTTTAGTCTCTGTAGTTTCAGTGGATTTTGTAAATGGTCCCTTCTCGAAACTTATTCACCATTTGGTCCATGCGCTTTTATAACGTTTGTTTTTCGTCCCTAATTTTGAACGACATTAAAAACGTGATTGCGTGGCAAACGGCGTTCCAGATCTGTTGACACCTGTATGCACACATAATTGACACATGTCTCATGATTTTCTTGTAAATTATGGTTTAGGTTAACTGATGGGTGAAACACGCGTTTTGGGTAAATGTAAAATTTACCTTTGAGTGTGAAATGTGCAGACGTCCAAAGATACAACGTCGACCACCTAAATGTGAAATGTTGTTTTACTGTGCAGCGAAGCACTAACCACAAATCGCAACGGAGAGATCGGGGGAGATCGGGGAAGACGACTTCAATCTCGTGAAAAGTGGTTTTACTTGTTCAGTAATAGTGTTCGAATGATGTGAAAGCTTAGGGAAGACAGGAAAGACGACTTAATCTCGTGGTGTGATTTTCTGCTGAATACGAAGGTTTGATTTGATTCTTTTAAGTTTTCAATTGGTTTACTGGTTTTTACGTTTTATGCTTTGAAATCGTTGGTTGCATTTGGGATTTTCGTTTGGGGTGACGAAGTTAGGGTTTCTGATTTTGCAGATGTCTTTCTCAGTTGCGGTTTTCCACATGGGAAAATTTGAGTCATTTAGGGGCAGGTTTTTGCGTTACAACGGAGGTGAAGAACACGTATTCCACGGATTGCATCTTGATAGGTGGTCCTATTTCGAGGCGTTGTCTATATTGAAGGAGGAGTTCAAATATGATGGGGCGATGAAGCTATGGTGGAAGCCGAAGAGAGTTCGGATGGATAGGGATTTAAGGCCTTTTGTATCAGATAATGATACATTGCAATTGTGTGCTTGTGCAGAAACAAAGAAAAAAGAGGTCCAGATTTATGTAGAGCATGTGGTGAGTACAACTGAACCTATCGAGGTGATTGAATGGACACAGAATGCAGGTGAGGGTGGAAGTGAAGAGGAGCTTGATGTGGTGGTGGCTAGTGTTGATTGTCGAGATGGTGGGAAGGGGGATGCAAGAGTTGAGAAGGAGGATATTGGTAACAAAGGGGATGCAAGAGTTGAGAAGAAGGATATTGGTAACAAGGGGGATGCAAGACTAGAGGATGAGGCTACTGTAAAGCAAGTTGGGGTTGTTGACTTAAGGGATGCCAGAGTGGAGGATGAGGCTACTGTAAAACAAGTTAGGGTTATTGACTTAGGGGATGCCAGAGTGGAGGATGAGGGTATTTTGGAAGGAGTTGATGTTTTTAAGAAAGGGGATGCCAGTCATAGGGATGCTGAGAATGAGGATGTTGCTGGTATGGACGACCAAAGTGATATGGATGATAGTGTTATTGAAGAGTTGGACGAAAGTGAAGAAGAACGTCATAGAGACGACGATGATTGTTTTTTATCCACTAACAAATCACGCAGAGACATCAGAAAACTACTTGAAAGGTGGAAAAAATTTTCTAAGGAGAAGAGAAAAAGAAAGCCTTTTGCCAGTGCTGGTGTAGGTGCATTTAAGATAGATTCAATAGGCCAAAATGACATAGATGCCACATATAGCACTGATGAATTGGACAGTGATGTTGAGTGTGAAGGAGAGTCTGTGCACAAGTATACCACTTTTCAAAGTGATGATATGTGCTTCCTCCATCATTTAAGCCTCTTCCAGGGAGGCCAAAGAAATTAAGAAGAAGGGAGGTAGATGAGGATGTGAGTCACTCTAAAGGGAGGAAACCTATGAGGATTAAATGCAGCAAATGTAACCAATATGGACATAATAGTAGAGGTTGTAGAGCTGGAAAAACACAGGTAGCAAAACTAATCCTTTTACAATCAAATTAAACATTACTTACAATTACATTCTATCTAATGCATATTGTATATTCATGGCAGGGTAAAAAGAACTAGAAAAAGAGCAAAAATGTTGCAAGTGAAGGTACTAGTGCATCTAGAATGAGAACCAACAAGAGGTTGAGATCTTCCAGTACCACCACATGACAGCCATCAACTCGCACTAGAGGAAGGAGATCTAAGAAAGCTGTAGCGGCCAAGACAGTTTTAGGGTCACTAGCCAATACCAACAACGCCTCATGACAGCCCATGTGACCTAGTTTAGGAGCTGTATTATTTTAGGACCTGTGTTATTTTGGGAGTTTTTTAATATTGAATGCTATTGGAAGAATTGTTATTTTGGTTGTACCAAACTTTAAATCAGGCTTTTCGTTCAGCTTTAAGGGACCACTTGTTATCTTTATGTTTAGGGGACCACTTGTTATCTTTATGGACCGCTTTAATGTTAATGGAGCACCTTTTATATTTATCTCATCTTGGTAATTTAATATCATGTGTGCTAAATATTTATATGATATCGAACATAGGTTATGGACCACTTATTAGATGTGTGCTTAATATTTCAATACAGGTTATGGACCACTTAATAATGGATGACTTCATGCCAAAATTTTAAACAATTATATGCCACAGGGAATGATAAAAACTCCAAATGGTCAACACGAATACAATTGAGTAAAAAAATTTCCCATTCATTTTCAACACGAATACAACATAAAACACAACAGCTCACTAACACGCTGCCACAAACAGATAACCATTCATTACAAGAACAAGCCACATGTTACAATTGATTTTCATCACGAATAAAACACAAAACACAACAGTAAATGCCCATGAAACTAAGAAAAGCCACATTTTAATTTGACCCAATTTTCTCTCTTCCATCAACTTCTTCTTTAGCTTGACATTCTTCTGAAGCAAATCCACAACCATTCTCTCCTTATCACAAAAAGTTTCTTCATCTTTTTTCCTTGTTAATTCGTCCCAAACAAGTTCCACCTCATCAGCCCATTGGAAGAAGCTACAATTTTCTTCATTCTACAATGCCAATAAAACAAATTTCATTCACAACAAATAACAACATCAAATTTAACACTATAAACAGTGATACTTACTACCCAGTTTCTACATCTCCAGAAAAATCTATAATTGTTCTTCGCAATGTTGGCTTTTAATAACAATAATTTTTCCCACATCCATAAATTTTTGAAGATCCTCGCTTTGAAGAAGAAGAAGACGAGGTCGAACACTTCGATCCATAACTCTTTTTCATATTTCGAAAAGGAGAACAAAAGGAAACCCTAATCCCAAAATTTACTTTCTCCACCGCCAAAATCAACATACTAACCTCCCTTCAATACAACCCTATTCGTCAATTGAATTTTGCTTACCCACTTGAAGTGATTTGCAGGTCCCGCTCTCACTTCAAGTGATTTTTCTCTTCTAATCCTTCCATATTTCTGAGCCCGAAACTTCACTACAAGTTTATTCTAGATCTGTCACTGGACAATAAAATTACGATCTAAAACTTAAATAAAAATAAAATTATTCCTAAGACACGTGTCACTGATGTCTCTGCACAAGTGTCAAAATATCTACCACTGATGTGGAACGCCGTTTGCCACGACAGCAGGTTTTTAACGCCGTCCAAAAATAGGGATGAAAACCAAACGTTTAGAAAGTGCAGGGACCAAACGATGAACAAGTTTCGAGTAGGAACCATTTCCAAAATCAGACGAAACTACAAAGACTAAAAACATATTTATCTCTTTAATATACTTTAAACCTCATATATCGACACATGACTATTAATTTTGCATCTAATTTAGTCAATTTAAATTTTCAATGAAATTTCCAAAATTTGTTTAGCATTTCATACGAAGTCACAATTTATCAAATTTAAGATCTCAAACAATCCTTAAACATGGAAAACTTAAAATTAAATAAAAAAAATCTACTTTACCTTACCTAAAAATTGAATTGAAGTTCAACTAGATCCAAAGAAACTAAACCACTTGTTAAAACTAATCATCTACAAATCTAACACCAAAAATAACTAAAACACAAACTATAGATCGTCTAATCGAGGAAATCAAAATTTTCAACAACAAAAACTGAAAAAAAAAATATAAATCCTTCACATATAAATTTCAGAAAACAAAAAGATTACAAAACAAATATGAACTTACTCTTATTCATAATCTAATCATATATAGAGATGTTTTTCGTCCTATAGGATCATGAAATAAATGAAAATTATCGTAAAGAGAAAAAGAGAGAAAAGTTGAGAGAAGAAATTGACCTGCAATATATTTTTCTTCTTTGAAAAATAAAAAATAAACTGAAAAAAAGAAGTATGATAAAAGAGAAAAAGAATGGGACTTATATGTAAGACTTATTATTATGATAAAAAAGTATGATCAAATTATTATTATTTTATAACTAGAAATTATTATTTTTATTATAATAATAAATATAATAATAATAATAATAACAGATACTATTTTTTTATAGTCCTCAAACATACAATGAAAAATATAAAGAGAAATAAATACACCCTTTCTTTTAATTAACTTTTGTTCATCACTTAAAAAATAGAATAATTATTTGTTGACAAATTTTCTATAAATAAAATTAAATAGATTAATTTTTTATTTTTTAATTAAAATAAAGTAATAAAATAGTATTTTTTTTATCTAAAATTGTAGTTTGTCAAACTTTTTAAAGTTTTGTTTGTCAAAATATCACTACTCTAAAAAATACTATCCATTTATAAGTCAAATCATGTGATGATACCTGATTAAGAGTTTTAATATTAAAGAAAAAAATGCATTAAAAATAAAAACTTTCCACTTTGCTGTAATTTGGCAAAAACACAATAATGTGGGAACCATAGATAATAAATCGAATTTGACTGAAAGACCATTATGTCGGTGATGACAAGGATCCGAGTGTGTGTGGAATCTGGAATCATTATTTATACGTATATCGAAAACAAATCAATTTGTGAAAAACAAAAACAGGATTAGGATAAGACTAAACATAATTGCATGGCACCCTAACTAGTTCTTAGATACCAACCTTGCCTAACGGAGAAGACTTTTTTTTTCTTTTAATGGCTGCCTAATGGAGACAAAAGATAGTAAGAGAATCCAACCAAACGTTTTTGACTTATGTTCATCAAACTTTAATTTAAGGTTTTGAAGTTTCCCACTTCCAATTTTTCTCCATAAATAATCCATGAATCACTGCAAAACCTTTTTTCTCTCACCCAACACCATTAAATCATAAGGAATTTTGTTCTTCTTCATGACTTTGCATTCACACTCTCTGCACCAAAAATGAATCATAATATAAACCAAATTATATTGTTACACTACCATAGTCAACATGTTCATATCTAAACTAAGTAAATAGTTTCTAATATACAAATTATATTTAGATCCATGATAGATAATTATAAGTGTATTTGTAACCATTGATAATTTTTAAAGTTTAATCAAAAATAAAGAATTAGGACTACAATGGTCAAACATATGACATGCATTGAATCCTTAGCACACATTAGGTTTTTTTGGATACATAGCCACTTCTGCCGAATTTTCTCATCAGTATCAAATATAAATTACAACTTTTATATATATATATATATATATATATATATATATATATATATATATATATATATA
>Ga0214542_1002799_pt1 | contig 35900 bp, 10 predicted proteins | sample CNSS1metaG_FD_160096 | JGI IMG/M metagenome (GOLD analysis project Ga0214542, IMG submission 160096) | Root nodule microbial communities from cowpea collected in UCLA plant growth center, Los Angeles, California, USA - CNSS1 | ecosystem: Host-associated > Plants > Roots > Nodule | place: USA...
ATATATATATATATATATATATATATATATATATATATATATATATATATATATATATATATATATATATATATATATATATATATACACACACACGTGTATGTGTGTGTGTTTTACTTTTTATATATACTTAAAATCATTTTAAATATTTTAATTTTATTTGTAATGGTTATAGTTAATGTAGAGATGAAAAAAATTTAAAAGTTGACAAATAAATTAAAAAAAAAGTTGGATTGATTGAGGAATTTATGAGAAAAATTATATTTATATGAGATACCAACTAAAATGAAACAGAAAACCAGAACCAAAATAAAATGCGTGTTGGGAAACACGTGGAACGAAAAAATAGGTCTTTTTCGAAAATATTGAGCAAGCAGACCAACATTCTAACTTGGGAGGGCCAATGATAATAAATATTAAATTTCATACAAAATATTTATAAGTATATGTATTAAAATTATTTTCGAATATTCAAAAAATATATTTATATAAAATATGACATATAATTTTTAAAGACCTAAAATTTAAGCTATTAATTTATTAGTTTTACCTTTTCACAAAGAATAATCTTGAACTCGGTTAATATTGGAATATACATAAACTATAAATTTTTATGAAAAAATTCCCATTAGTTGTGTATAGAAAAAACTACTGATCTTTTATGTTTTTCTCATCACTTCAAAATGCACTCAACGAAACCTTTTAGGTTGCAAGGTTATATTGTATTACGCATGGTGAAAATAGAGTGGGAGGAACAAGCCTGAGTTTCCAACTCAAGAAGACTCCATGTACTTAACAGTGCCATCTGCAAGTTCCACATCGTTCAGAAAATTAGAAAAACTAGTATTTATATATCGTCTGACAGACATGTCAGTTCGCCGAGCTGAGTAACGTCAGCCTACAACCCAAGTGGGGGCACTCAGGTGATTGAACAAGGCTTTAGCTTGCTGAGCTGATCTGATCTGGTGGTTGCTTTGTGCTGGCTTGTCTGCTCCAAGTTGAGAGTTGAGCCATGGTATCTTTGCGAAGGCATTGGTTTCCTGGTTCCTAGACAGGAGGGCACCGCGTTAGGCTGGCTTCACAGAGCAGCGACTACCTCTGGTTCTTGATAGTGGAGGGATTACAGGCTGCTGCACCCCCATGTCATCTAAGCTTGGTGAGCTCATGTCTCTTGAACTATCACCTTTTATTTTCTCAATCTCTATTTAAATGCAATCTGAGTGCGAAAACAAAAATATTGTCTTTTTGCTCTAACTCCTTTTTTACCCACCAAACATTGGTTTATATTATAACACAACCCCACAAGCAAAGTAAGCATGTGTTTCATTTATCTTTTATAACTATATAACAAGTGAGCATGTTTCATTAGTATTTAAAATTGAAACAATAGGTTATAAAAGAAAAATACTACTAAAACGAAAATTTTGTGATATTAAATTATGCTGTCTACAAAGAAAAAAGGTATACATTTCTACGATGACAACTATAAATGGAAAGTCAAGTTTTTTTTTTAAGAAAAATACTAATATTTAAATAAAAATATGAAAAATTGCTCAAATACTCGAGCAAAAAATAAGTAATACTTAAATACTATCATTATTAAGGATGTTTGTTTAATTAAAATAATAACCCTAATACATATGTGGGAGGCGTATAATGATTTTTTATAATCAAATCATGCCACTATGTTACTGAATACCCCACTCAACAAGAGAATAACTCTTTAATAGTTTATCTCTTGGACAATTATTTTCAAATAAAATTTACTAATCTATTAAATTAAAAGTTTTATTATGTGAATCAACTAACAAGTTTTTACAAAATTCTAAAACTACTTAATATTGATTAAATAAAATCATATTTTCGTATAAAAAATAGGTTACAACCAGAGATGTGAGCCGTAAATATAAAAAAGTGCAAAATCACATGTTGCTAGCATTTCTCAAAAAATACAATGCCACACACAGGGTTTCTAGAGTTTTGGCGTGATATAACACCACTTAAAAAAAATGAGTATTACAATTTCAGCGTATAGGTGATCTATCTAAATTACAAATAGCTTCCACTTCCGGTAACTTTACATGAATTGAAGCATGGTTAGCTCCATATAAAAATCCAATATGGCTGAAACTCAGGATAGGAATGGTTGAAGCATTAAAGAGTAGGTAAGAGGATTCCTTTTTACCTACCCCGCACACTGGCAGGAGATTGACCACTTCTTTCACTGCCAATATCATCGTCTATTTCACTAATATCTAAGCAAAGCCCATTTGGGTTTACACTCACTTCAGAACTAGCATTACTGCTAGTGGCATGAGGAGAGCCAGAGATACTAACAGTGCGGCTACGCTGAGGACCAGACCTCACACTATACATTGAAGATGCTGGAATGTTCGTCATCAATGATGACCGTAAATTGCCTGGAACCCTTCGCCTTATATCCTGTTCCAAGAGAAACCAAATGTTATTAGGAGGAAAAAACTCAATTTCATCACTTCCGATTAATTTCATTATTAATAATAGGTATGAAATGAAATGTAGGCCCTTAATGACAAACTCTCAAATATCTAAATAACGTCTAGACATAATGCATCCGCAAAGGGATGCCAAGAACTAATGTAGAAAATGTGCAGAAGATGCATACCATATGCCTTATTGCCATATCCAAGGATTTCTTCGAGAGTGACCTTCCAAAACCAGAGGTATCCGGTGATGAAGATGATTTGCCAGAAAGATTATGGGAAGAGTTCCTGTCATCCAGCCTTGGTGGTGCCAATTTCCGCATATTTACTACCCTCTCAACCATTTTGGTGCCCATTACAACAGGACTGACATTGTCATTTGCTCTGGAGTACCCACGATTAACTGCCGGCATAGAGCTTCCAGTTGGATGAGAAATGCCGTTGGAGGAACGTCCTCTGGACGGAGAGCACGATTGCCGCCTTGGTCTACCAATAGAAGGAGGCTCAACAGAAGCGGATCGTGAACTGGGTGCTCCAGGCCTACCCCTAGTTGTTGAGAGTGCCCTTTCTGGAAGCGTTGTCCTCAAATTGGGTGGCGCATCAAGTGAAAAACCAGGCATATCAGATGGCTTCCATGGTCTTGGGCTTGACTTCACAGTTGGTGAAGTACCAGGTGATGTTATTGGCTGCCTCACAGGAGCCGACTTGGAGATAGAAGAAGTTTTTACAGACGGAGAAGATACAGTGGGTACATTAGACGGTGTTGTTGGCCGCCTAGTTGGGGTTGATGCCCTTGAAGTAGGCCTCGATGCAGGTAAGGTAGTTCTGGTTGTTGGTGTTGAAGATCTTGTAGTAGATCTTGACAAAGGTGTAGAGGATCTAGATGGAATTGTGGTTTTAGCAGCAGGTACTGTAGAAGTTTTAGCAACAGAAACTGCAGCCTTAGCAGCAGAAACCATGGGCTTGGCTGAGGAAACTGAGGTCTTGGTGGTTGCTACCATTGCCCTAGTTGATGGCATGGTTGTCCGAGAAGTGGGTGTCGAAGGTCTAGATGATTTTGAAACTGTGGTCAATGTAGGTCGTCCAGTAGGAGTTACAGATCTAGCTCCCAGATTCCCTGATGATGAGGACCTCCTAGTTCCCCCAACTGAAGAACTCAACCCCGGGGAAGAGGCTGGTTGTTTAGATACTAAGTTGCTTCTTCCAGCTAGTTCTGACAAGCTTCCTGATGATGAGGGCCTTCTAAGTCCACCACCTGAAGAGGTCAACCCAGGGGAGGAGGCTGGTTGTTTAGATACAAAGTTGCTCCTTCCAGTATGTTCTGACGGAGGATTTGACAACTACAATAACAACAAAACAAATACAAGAAAAATTATTTTCTGACCATTAGCATGAAAAAAAACAACAAAATCATACTACTATGAACCATATGTTAAACCACACATCATGGATTACTTTGGACTTGGAACTAACAAATAGATGCAGAGCATTACACTTCTTTGATTTTATCAATATAAAAAGTATTATCAATTTACTCAGTGGAACCGACAAATCTGCTTTTGAAAGAAAATTATGTACGCAGAAAAGGGAAGGAATCCTCCTAAACAAAGTAACAACAGAAAAACAAACAATGAAAAAGAAAAAATCTAAGTAATAGAGGTTCACTCCTCAATATTAACATATCTAATAGTAGAACCCCCTTCAAAAAAGGCCCTGTGTTTCCTACCAAATAGACTGTGAAGCTTGGACACCTCTTTTGTTTGAAGTGTTGCAATGTAGTACACATTGCAAATTGCCACAGAATTTAGCCTCTTTACTTCTACCTAAATCATTAAAGTCATTCATCAATTTGGTCTAGGGACCAAGGACTAGGACACACCCAACATTCATTAAAAATACCAAATATGGAATGCCATGAAGAAACTGCAAAAGGACAGTGAAAAAGAGAAAGAGAGGATAGTTAAATAAATGATCCTGTTATTAACAAATAAATTAACCAAAGCAAATGTCATGCAAAGTTGGAAAACATTCAAAATAATGAGCACGAAGCTTGTAGTTCAGGGATGTCACCGCTAGAGGGAGCAGTGCATGCCAATTAGCTACTTGTAATCAGGCACCAATAACTGAAATTATGCAATAATTCACAAAATATCCTCACCCATTCCTAAAATCATTTATTTCTGCTTAAGCTCATCAGGAATAATGAATAATAATGATATTGCTAGCAAACGAACTTTCAACAAAACCACGAGTTTACAAGGAAATGTACCATTTTATTTATGAATTAAAACCAGAAGTAAAAGACAAAATCTTCAAATTACCATAAGATGATAAAATGATTGACATAATCCAAAACATTCAATAAAATTACTTACTCTAGTTTTTAATGATGTGGGGCGTAAAGTTGGAGCCCCAAGCTGACTCATAACAGTTTTTGTTGATTCCATCTCCAAAGAAGGAAAAAGGGGAGTCCCAGGTGGGGTTAAAAGCCTGAAAAGGGAAAAAAAATGCTAAGCACCAATCTGAACAATAATCGTTCTGCTCCGGTCGCCAAAAATGCCATGGTGTCTTAAATAATGTAAAACCATGTCTGGATATTAGTGCCTGTTAAGTTATTTATTATTAGGTCATGCTTCAAACACACAGAGCATCAACGCAAGAACCTGGTTAAAGTCAGCAATTTAAGATTTGGATGCATGATAAGAATGAGGTTAATAATAAAAATAGCAACAGTGACACAGTCCTACTAATAATTTATGATTGAAAAAGAATTATCATAAAGAAATATCAAAGAAAGGAACTACAAAGATACATTAATTGTTAAGTTGTATTAATTGCCAAATTGATTACAAGGCTTTTTGCAGTCGTCCAAATTGCTGAATGCAGATGGAGCTGTGATTTCTAACAATTTCGCTTTTTTTAAGCAGGGGAACAAGAGCAACTAGCCATCAGTTATCCAATAAATTAATTAGTCATTATCTTCTAGACTTCTCTGTTGCGGAAAAAAGAACATGAGACTTTACAAACCTAGTCAGTATCATAATGATGGTATTAAAACAAGGGAAAAGCTATAAAGTGAGCATGTCAATTATGTGAGGTCAGGAAGAAATGTCAAAGACTCTGGTCACAGATACCAAATTATCAAAACAGTTGACGTTGTTTTTTATGCTCTCCTAAAATTTTACCAAAGGTTTATTTAGATATTTGGAAAGGGAGCGGGTGAATTAACAAATGCTTGTGAGAAAACATAATCAAGTAAGGGCCTTCATATTTACCATAATAAAACGTGATTATGTAATTTGAGACAAAGCTTAGTCCACCATAAAAATGCAATTATAATCTCATATGTCTAACTCACAGCTCATTCTAGACAGTTTTTCCCCACAAATTTAACTTAATTGTCCATTTCATATTAGTAATAGCAAAGGATAGTTATTGCTTCAAAGTTGAAGTGATATTCATTACAATTGCTTCCTCTGCGGGATTTACATTGTAGAGCAGATTAATTGCTCCATATCTAGAGCTGATATCAAGTACAAAGAGTGGTTAACTTATTATTTTTCACAAGAATATCCAGAAACCACACTGTACAAGTTTTATCCAACAAAAAGAAGGAAGAAAAACAAACTACTAAAATGGCATAGTTGCACTGAACACAGTAGACACAAAGGCTAAGAATAAAAAATAAAAAAAGCAGTTAGAAAGAAAAACAGAATATACCAGTCATAATCATTCTTATCATTGTCCGAATTGAGAAAATCATCAGCACCAGTCTTTCGTACCAGCGCCGCCATGGAAGACGGAACGTGAAACAAGGGAGAATTGTCTGGATTTGAGCCTGAAACACGAAACACATAGCGAGTGAAAAAGGGAAACACAACATGTCAAACCGTGCAAAGGACACAACCATTCCGCAGTTGTTGGAGCTAAAATTAACAAAACGATATCACAAAAAAAAAAAAAGTGTTGTCGACGGTGTTCATACCCAACGCGGCTGCGCCGTCAAAATCCTCCGCGGCGCGAAGCATGAGATCGCCACGCTCCGCCTTCTCGCGGCTCCTCATTTCCAGGAACAACGCGAGCTCCTCGTCCCTCTCCTTGGCGCGCACAGAGGACCTGAGAGCCCCCAATTGCTGTTGCCTGAGCTTGAAGGCGTCTTGCATTTTGGACTCCGGCGCTATGAAGCTCCGATTCATCTCAGAAACGGCAACGACGATTAGGGATCGATGGAGCGAAGAGGAGAAAGAAGAAGAAAAGCCCCAAACAAGAGAAGAACCTAACTGAGTTCCCCCATTCACCTCAACAACCGCGCACCAACCGAACGCACCCTCGTGAACCAAAAATAGAAATGAAATTAAAATTTTAAAAAAGGTAAATTAAATAAAACGAGCTTCTGTTGGAAACAGTTGCGGAAAAAACAAAGTGCCGCGGCGTTGGGTTAGGTGGAACGCAAAGGCATGGAGAGTGGAGTGAAGAAAAGAAAAGAAAAGAGTGAGAGCATTGGGGTTCCAGAAACTTCGATTGAGAGTGATGGTGAAGAGAAGGGAGTGGCATTAAAGGTAATAAAAGGCAAGTTTGAAGATGGAGGGAGAGAAAAAACAGATGCTGCTTCTGCTTCTGCTTCTGCTTCTGCTTCTTCTTCTGTTTCTTTTTAATTTCTATCACTTAAAGCCTACGTTACACGGTTGATGGATTGGATGAGTTGGGTGAGTAATCACCGTTATACCCTCTTTTTTATTATAATATGTTCCTCTTTTCCATTCTTTTGCCAACGGTGACTTCACAACTATGCACTCATCATTCATGCGATCCCCACATCCCAAACTTCTTCTCTCTCGCGGGACAAAATTTTAGGTATTAATTAAATTACATTAACTGTAACCAAAATGATTTGCCGTTTCCAAAAAGAAGTTTCTTGTTACCATATAAATTTGAGGCGTACGTTGTATGTGTATAAGATGCTTATTCCACTCTGACACCGAACAATCTTTTTGCATTTACTACTCCCTTGTGGTTAACGTCTTCAGTTGGTAACTTTTTTCTGTTAAAGCAAGAAAAGAAAAAACGCACAAAGGTGAAGTCTACGATGAGAAAAAGAGTACAGAATTCAATAAATGATGTGAGAAATTTAGGCGCTTCGTTAGTTATTGGTGAGTGCCAGCCAAGCCAACACTTTTCATGACATTGTCATCGGAGCAGTTAATTTGGATAACAAAAACATGCGATGCATTTAAGCAACTACTTTTTCTCCATTGATATATCAGAATTTGGTTGATTCGGAAATCTCTCTACTACATGAACACGTTCCTTGTACATTTTACCTTTTGCCAGTGTTTTCCCCCTTATCCATCCAAATTCCATTTCAAGAACAGATATCGGAACGTAGAATAAACCCTTTAAGAAAATATTTCAGACGCAATCAATAACCCTATCGATATTATCAGAACAAATATCAATTAGCCTTTGTTCTTAAACTGTATCCGGTTGGTTGTCTGTTTCATTAAGCATTTGTATGAAAGCTTGTCTGATAAACACTGACTGACATTATTTCAATAAATAAAAGGATAAAATTTATTTGTAAGAATGACATGGATCTCATTCATAAGTTCAACTAAACAAGTTCCACTTTTAATTTGACCATTTGTATGATTAGAAAATATAAACACTGTTACAAGCCAACTTCTGACAAATGGTAATAGCGAATGGAGATCAATATACAACAAGAAAAACATGATTGATTCGAACTTAGGAGTTTTAACTTTATTTTTTTTTTTTTTTTACATCAGAATTAACAATCAAATGTATATAAATTGTCTTTAGGGCAACAAGCAGATTTTGCAATACTGCCCGAATAAAATCCACATTCGTTGAACAACAGGGGAAGGGGATTAAAGAATGTACAATTCAATTGTCAATGGCAGATGACGACTAAGCGTCATCTGCATCACTTCCACCATGTGCTTCATGGCCGACCCAATAATTGCAGCTATCAGGACCTGACACCTTGTACCTGGCCAGAAGTAAAAACATGTTAAATCCAACCGATACTTGTCTTCCAAAGAACTTCATGTATTAAGAGTGTTTTCTCGGTTCTTTCTCACACAGCATTTCTCTTACCGTTCAAGTACAGATTTTCCTTCCTTGTACTTCTGGCTTTTTTCATGAGCAGTCTCCTGAAAGAAACCAAAGTGGTAACTGCTAAATTCCACGTACAAATAGAAAAAATCGTACTCGTGAAGCACTGTTACAAGTCTTACATATTTCCAACCCACAATTGATCCACACCCCACACAGAAAATGTCAGCCACAGTATGCATCCCAGTGAGCATCTGTCTGTCCTCGTTTTCTCCAGCAGAAACATTCACGCTGTAAACGAAAAAAATACATTAACTGCATCCATGAACAAAACCAACTATAAAACATAACGTGGCTAGATCTTTGGACATTCAGAGGCGAGAAGCCATGAATAACAACGACATCTCTTCCGCATAATACTTTACAAACTACAAGATCTACATTCACCTAAATGTCAGTTGATTAGAGTGCAGCTATGCACTGTTCTTGCTATGTAGCTGTGATGCACATATGACTTCTATTGGCAAGTCATAAAGACAATCATGAGTGAATTCATGATGCACAAAACAAGGACTACAACAGCAATGTGTAATGTATATACTCAAACAAGTTCTGGGACAAACAAAATGTCATTAAAAATGTCTTGATTTTTTGGTCTTACTTTTAGACAATGTAAGTGGCATACAACTATATTTCAAAGTTTTATCACTAATTGTCCAGATACATTCATACAAATACCAAAAGAGAACGTTTATCTTAGTTATATTTATAGCAATCACATAATGATAAATAAGGTTCCAAGATCAAGGATAACTTACACCTTACTGAAGAGATAAGCTTTCCCATGTCTGCTGTGGAAAGACTGGATAAAACAGCACAAGAAAAAATGGAAGTCAGAAATGTATTTTATAGAAGAAAGCGAGATGTGAATAAAACAAAGTGAGCCAAAGCTCAAAGCCAATACATTGAAGATGAAAAATGATCACAATGGAATAACTGATTTGGCCCATTAAAGTGCACTACTTAACACAACAAATTTTCTTCAACCGAGATAATGGAGAGGGTTCAAATTCCATGCAAGAGGATGGGAGCAATTCTGCATGTAAAGGGCCAAGGAGACCCAAAAATTCTGCCACTTACAGTTTATTTGCACATCTTATATTCACAAAAGTATGAGGAATCAAAATCCAAATAGCTTAGCTTTTCACAGCTTCCCTAAGAAAAATGCTGTACCAGCCAAACCACGGTGGTTAGCCATTTATTTAGAGAACATCAAGGTTTCTCCTCTGGGCATACAGACAACCAGAAAACTATCTACTTTTTTCCTCTCCCTTTAAACAAAGTAAGTATCTATTATCTAAGAATCGCAGTAACGAGTTAAATGTTCAGAGTTAAACTAGCAAAGAAAGATTACCTCCACAAGCAATTGTGCCCATTAACTATTACAATTTATAAACAAAAATACGAAACACAACAAATGACACAACAAGTATCTTCATGATTTACAGGATCTTAGCAATTAAGTTCATTTGCAAAAAGAATTGGTAAACAAGGATGCAATCCAGTCCAGGATTAAACTGTTAATCGCTTGATCGCAAAGACAGTGATACCACAACAATAACCAAACCTCCTAAAAGCATTAACTAATAGCCATTAGGTGAAAACTCACAAGTGGTTTTACATCTATGCTATAGCCTTTGCACATGATGTTTCCACCAGGCAATTGGGAAAAAGAATAAAAAAAATAAAAATCCCAATTTGAGCCAAGGGAATACAACACAAGTAAACAACAATAACTAAAAGATGTATATCAAATCAATCATCAAAATTAACAATTTGTACTCACAAAATTGTATGGACAGAGTATCTATCAGAGGAAAAGAAAAAGAAATGCTTGAGAAGCAGATAAAGTGACTGTTCAAACCCACATTAGTGCACAAACTCATCATCCAAGGGATAAAATTAACAGGGATGAGATAAAAACCCAGAACGAAGTTAGAAAAGCAGAAAAAAAAAAGTAGGTGAAAGAAAGAAAATAAATAAAAAGACAACCTTGGAAACGATGTCTTCATAGAGAGCAAGATGGGTACGGCAGTGTTTGCAGCTATAGACCTTCCCCTCGAGATGAACCACAAACAACCTCCCCATAACTCAATTCGGAAAATTCTAGGCTGAAGATCAACCGGGATTTTCAGATGAGGGGTAAACTAAAGAAAGGACTCAGTCAAAGCGAAATCACGCAAAGGTCAAATTGAAGCGGTGATGATCTAGACATAGCGTCAATCGATGAAGGAGAGAAGAAGAAAAAAGAAGAAGATGAAGATTACGATGACGATGATGAAGAAGGGAAAGGAAAAAGGGTATCGTTGAAAATTACCTGAGAAGAGAAGAGAAGAGAAGAGAAGGAGAGGACTTGCAAGAAATGTGGAGAGAGAAACAATCAATCGTCGCTTTTTTCTGCGAAAAGAGAACCCGACAAGACGTGTCTTCTTCCCCTGTAATTATTTATTTATTATTGTATCACGCTTTTTTTCTTTTTTATTTCATTTTCTTTGTTTAATACAATAATAAAATACTAATGGAAGGGGAAAAAATTTGTTTAAAGTGTAATGTTTCGTGTTAATTAATATATTTATCGTGTCATTTCTAATGAAAAATGTTTTAGTTTTCTTTGAATGTCATTGTAATGGCAGCGACTCACTTTGAAATAAAATAAATATTTTTAAATTAATTGCGATGAAATCAATAACCTTGTTAATGCAAGGTTGCTTTGCTTGCATGACTTACCTACTTGCAAGACAATTTAGTTTCAAGTTCTTTTTCACTTTGATGAATTGTGGAGGATTATATTAAAACTTTAGAAATTAGTTTAAACAGATTCAATTATTTTAACCTTACTACAGTTCAAGAAAGTTTAACTTCCTTTTTGTCAATATAACAAAATAAATTTTAAGACTATTCCTCCATTGCAACAGCAGTTAAAACACTTCCATGCTGAAATCTTACAACTTTAAAGATTAAAAAGTATTTCATTATAGATAAAAAGAATATTATTATATTATAAAAGTAATATTTTATCGTCAAATAGAACAAAAGTTATTTTTACTTTTTAATAAGAATAGAACACCGTATAAAAGTGGAATAATGATTTTATGTTTAATTTTTTTATTTAAACAAAATAGACGTACGAGAAAGTGATAAGAAAACACAAATTTTAAGTAACTCCAAAACAAATAATAATATTTTAACAAATTCATTATTTATTATATTTAATTTTATATTTTATAATCTTCTAACATTAAATAACATATTTAAAAAAATAGAATTCACCTGATTTAAATCTCATACACAGGATTTGGATAGTTTGATAGTTAAGGAAACCATGCTCCCATGATTTTTCACCTGACAATAAAAACAAGGTATAATTAGTCGCAACGTACTCAGTTTCGTTCTAATGTGTCTAAATGGTACCCGCTTTTAATTTTGCATCTACTTAGTACCCAAATTAGTTAATTTGCATCAATGTGGTCCCTTTTCGTTAACTCCATTAAATAAGATAACGTTTGACTGAGTTGACCAGTTAAGTGAGAAAAAATGTTATGACGTGGCACGAGAGTAGTGTGTGATGTGGAACAGTGCAGCTTAAGAAGAAATTGAAAAGAAAAAAAAAAGCACGAATTGGGAACAGAATAGAATAGGGGTTTTCTAGAGTTAGGGTTTACGAAATTTGGGCCATTTCATGCGTTGTGGACAAAATTGAAGGTGTAATTGACAGTTATTTGGGATTGCAGGTGCACAAACCATTTGCTTTGGTCGTTGATTGCATTATTTGTTCTTGGGATGGTGGGGTTTAGGGTTAGTGGTTGAATGTTGTGCGTGATTTAATTTAATGGTGTTTTGGGTATTCTGAAGGAGATGAGTTATGCCAATGTGAAGGAGATGTGGTATTCCACCAACGACCCATATACAGAACTAGGAGAAGAAACATTGTGGTTATGTGACCCACACGAACAAGGCGACCACGAATGATTAAAACTATGCGACATTTCCCACTTCACTCGCCACCTTACCCCTGCAACAAATCAGCTTCCCGGCGAAAAAATGAAGAAGAAGATGAAGATGGGAATGGGAAATTAGGACTTTTTGAATGGGGACAATCAAATCAAACAGGGCATGACACGTTATCCACAAATTGCCACCACTGTACAATTATTTTCATTGACACGTATCCGTTCAGCAATGCCACATCACTGATCTGTTAACGGCATTTTTGAAAACTTTACGAGATGGACCACATTGATGCAAATTAACTAATTTGGATACTAAATAGATGCAAAGTTAAAAGCGGGTACCATTTAGACACATTAGGACAAAGCTAGGTACGTTGCGACTAATTATACCTAAAAACAAATACTTTTATAATAATAGAATACAAAAGATGTTTATATTCACTTCGTATTTAACGAACATGATAGGTAAGTTATGTGAGAAAAGCGTTTACAAAATAAACTCAGTCCAATTCCTTTATAGTTCAATTAATTTTAAACATTCAATTACATTATATAACTAAGTATGTAAGTAATCTTACTCACAAATAAAATTATTTAATTAAGTAGCGGAACTTACAAAAAAAATCTAGAAATGCCAATTTTATTAATCATAAAAAGTTTTTATAATAAGAGTACAAATTTAATTTTATATTTTTTATTTAAATTTTAGTGAATTAGATACTTTCAAACAAAAATAAGAATGGGCATTATTATTAAAAGTATAAAAGATTATTACAAATACTATAAAAGAACACATTTATTTAACAACTAAAGAAAAATGTTTGTGTTATCTTTGAATATCTATTTTAAAATTAAAGAATATAGCAGTGTTATTTAGTATAGAGAATGTTATTTCCCTTATTTCAATTTTTCTCCCAAAACAATCAAGTGATTATTTTCAGCTAAAGTGTACGTGTGTTTTCTTGGTCTTCTTCAACCTACTTTTTGAAAATTGCTTCCTGTACCCAATCAAATTTCTTTATGCACCTCATCATTTCATTTTGGATTTTATTTTTCGTAAATCATTAAATTAATTTCGAAAATATTTTTCTGAAAGACATTCACCAGAAACCCAAACACTCTTATTTGGGAAAAATATTTTCAGAATTAATTTAGTGAATTCTGAAAAATAAAATTCAGAATAATGAAGTGCAGGAATAAATTTGATAAGATACATGAAGAAAGTGCCCTAATATGGCCGTGCGGGCCTTTAAGCACATTGGGCATAAGCTTTATCTATCAAATGCATGGCCCAATTCATACACTGGGCTATTTTTATTATAGATAACGTTTAATTTATTTTTATTCTTAATATATAAAGTATTTTTAAATAAATACTTATATATAACTATTCAATGAGGTTCATTTTATTCTCAAATTATGAATAAATAAAATAAATTTTTAGAATGTTTAATTTTTCTCATTAAATCTACGTGGAAAAATCTTTTAAAAATTACACTGTATATAAACAAAATTATACTACCAGGTGTATAAAATAGAGTAATGCAAAGTTGTTTCGGCCCAACCTCTACCATCGATAGACTTGCTTATTTAAATCATCTTCATTAATTTCTTCACAACTGAAACAAAATTTTCTCTAATGAACATATCTGTAGTATCTATGTAGAGAAAAATATTAAAATATTTATAAAACTAGTTTATAAGATAAAGATTGCACTCACTTATATATTATGAATTAATCTTATTTTTAATTGATGTGAGACTTTTAATTCCTTCACTATTTCGATTCAACTATATCGACAAAGCGCAAAGCAAACGTCGAAAAGAAAGAGAAAGATGGAGCTATGATGGGAAGCAGCCCTTCCTTTTGTCACATGCAGTAGAGGTAGTATATGAAGTGTTATGGCCCAGTAGTAACATGTATCTCATTTGGGTGATGTGATATCATAAAAACTTCATCTGCCTCCAATTATTAAAGGTAAACCACTTTCCACACCCATCATTACACTGCTTTTTTCTCACCATAATAACCTCATAGGCTGTAAAGACCGTAAGAAGAATGGGATCGAATCGATCCATAAATCACAAATTGCTTATTATCAAGTGTTTGATGTGAGAACTGAGAGAAAGAAAAGCCATTATTAACACATGTTCATGTCGGAGGTTGCACCCCAATGGAATATATACCCATCACCATCATCAAAAATGGAAAAAGCTTCGCATCATACCTACACGTTACCCATCTTAACGTATACTCTAGTAATGCACACATCACCGTGATCTAAGAATTTGTGTGCTGGTAATCATGATTTACATTCTTAATTCTCCTTTATTAAATCAAATGCAACTAATAGCGACATAAAAAATATTTGAGAATTCAAGTATTAGTTTAAGTTCCACATTAAGTAAAAATGAGAAAGTTAAATATATTGATGTGAAACTTAAACACATATAAGGATAAAAACGCATAAAATAATTGTCTTAAAGTGTTAGGTTAAGAGAAGAGTAAATCTCGTATGAGTTGAACTTAAATTTTATTGATGTTGTTAATGTTTGTTAGGAGAGAAATTGAACCTACAACTTATTTTATCTTTCATTTTAAATTCATCAAACTAATTTTATATCAACAACTTGTTATTAGGAGATTAAATCCACGATTTCTCTCTGCTTTATTAAACCAACCTTATAACTTCTAGTATTATGATACCTTAAATTTCATCAAAAGCCACTACGGATGATTCTTTAGCTAAAGTTTTATTGTACCCATTTTGTTTTTGTTTTTTGTTTTCCTTTATAGATGTGGGAGGATAACTAACAAAAGTGGAACCACGTTAAACTTTTCTTTTTCCTTTTCAACTTTCAGTCACTTTCGATCAAGAGTTTGGGAGAGGGAGAATGGAGAAACTTCATTGATTCGACACGAGAAATGGTAAATAGCCGACAAGAGAATGTTAAGAAGTGAAAGAACACTCGGTCAAATTGCAGGCATGTTTGCCAGAGAATAAAGAAGAAGAAAAAAAGTAAATAGAAAAATATAAATTAGAAAGAGATAAATATAAAACTAAAGGTACATTGTTTGATTAAAAAAAAATAAGTATGAATTAATTTCTTACAGTCTATTATTTATTTATTTTTTCATTGTAATAAAAATTAAACAGTAAATTACAAACTTTTGTAATTGTTATAGTTATTAATACAACTCAATTGGAAATTTTGACAAAAATGTATTGACTATCAAGGTCTCAAAAGATAACATTAAAGAACAGAAATTACGTGCACTTCACAAATAACATACGAAACACAAAGCATGTGGGAAAGATAAAACAAATCAAAGAAACAAAGGATATCAACATGATATATTAGGCCAGCCATAACTCCAATAAGATTGTTCTGATTTGGCCTTCGTCCGCATGGCTCAGTTTTTATTGGTCAAATTGATATCTTTATAAATAATTTATATTTGAACTGAAACATGTTAAACGATATAAATAATTTAAATAATAATTTAAAATATTATTTAATTTGTCAAAAAAAATTTAATATAAAAATAATTATATTTATCTATTTTTAAAGTTTGAGAATCAAATCATATTAAAATTTAAAATATAAACAAATTTTAATTTCGTTTCAAAATTTAGAACTTAAAAATAAAATTTGTACTTCAATGTACATAAAATGACTTTTAGAATTAGATGCGACGAACTTTTAAAGAAAATGCAAGCGTTGAATTGGAAGATGTAGCATAAATGGGTAGTGACATGGGAGTTGCAGAATCCATTTTACAGCAACAAAAATGGGAATAGAAACGTGAAAGATGGAGAAATGCAGAGAGAAAAGATGATTAGCATATGAATGAGATGGGTGTGAAACAGTGAATGCATATAAGAAAAGGTCAAAAGTCAATGAATTATGAGAAGATGTGATTGCACGTGAAGTGCTATTTATTTGGATAAAAGAAAGAAAGAAAGAAAAAAAGGTGCAGTGAGAGAGTGAAAAAAAGGAAGCATTCGTGCGGAGAAGTGGGTAGACATCGGAAAATGCGAAAGAGATCACCACGTGTCTCCTCTCTCACCACACCCACTTCTATCTTCACACTACATAATGCATTTTTACAAACAGCTACCATGCATCTAATAATGGCCTTCAAATGTTTGTGTTAATGAAATTTATTCTATTAACCAAAAATGGAAAGTCGTATTTATAACACAGAAACCAATCGTATTTATTCTTGTTCATTTGATAGTAAGTAAAAATTACTACGTTTTTCTATAATGGTTGTACATTTAAATAAACAATTACTACTACATATCTCTATAAGTACATACATAACATATTTACCTTGTATTTTCATTATTTATAATGGTTGCGCATTTAAATAAACAATTATTACTGCATATTTTTATATGAAACAATTAATATCTGTTTAAACAATTAACTTTTAAGAACACGAATATAAAATGTGAGCCTCATTCTTGTATGAATTAGAAATAAATTTTTTGAACAATTAGTAAAAAAATTATAAATTTAATAACCTTTTAAAATTTTAAATTAAACTCTTAAAATTTTAAATTAAAAAATATACTATAACCTTTTATAAAGATTCATGATGTCAATCTCACGGTGAATCATCTATGTTAAATATCTTTTATTGAATAAATATATAAAATAAATTTATAATATAACTGGTACAAATTTTATCTTATATAAGTTTTATATAGTTAAATTAAGTTTAAAGTTAACTTTGATATGATATTATAATTTTTTAAAATTTATCATAAAAAATTTTTTTTAGATATATTTTGTCATCAATATATCATGACATTTATTATCAAATTATTATCGAATTATTCATTAATATTTAACTTCACATCTAATATGTGTATGACATAGAAAGTTTAAACAATGTCTAGAAACTTTTTCAAAACAGAAATAAAAATTAAAAAAAAATGTATAAAGTTTAAATAATACGTTATTGAAATAGACTCATCCATTTTATTGTGCAATTATTATACTCTTGACTACTCCACTAACATTATTATAGACACATTTTGCCTTCTTAGAGTGAGAAAATGGAGCAATTAAATTATATTACATGATAGAATCATGAAAACAGCTATTATAGACGAACAGATTAAAGATGTTGACGGAGGTCTTATTGGGGTTGCAATAACATTATATAATATAATCAGCGATTAAATAATAAAAGTAATATGGTTTTGTAATAGTATTGGTACAGTGTTTACTAAAAAAAATCAATGTTTTGTGTGAATGTAGAGTGTGGTGAAGGATTGAAGCAGAAATTTTGAAATAATTGAATAATTAATACACATAGTGATTGAAGCAGCATTCCCAATTTTGCAGATTCCTATGTTCCAACTAAAAAATTCTGTCTCTAAATCACAAACCTACCTATGCTGCTTTAAGCGTTTTATAAGACGGTTTAATTTTTTTATATTATTAATTTGTATTTATTTTAAAAAAATGACAAATAGTGTTAAGTCTGGTTTTGTATCTACAATTTTATTTTGAAGAAGTTATAAATGAAAGAGTTAAATATGTTTTTGTTCTCTTAACTTTCAGTAAATTTTGAAATTAGTCTATTACGAATTTTTGGATCAATTTAATTTTTTATCTTTCGAAATACATGAATTTAATCATTTTAATCAAAATTTGTTAAGTTTATTTAATATTTTAAACGCATTTCATAATAATATTTGACTAAACACCAAAGGAAAAATGTGTTAAACATTATAAACAACTCAACTACAATCCTAAAATGCGTACAAAACATTAAATAAACCTAACAAAATTTGATTAAAAAGAATAAATCCTTGTATTTCGAAAGATAAAGGACTAAATTGATCTAAAATTTCAAAATGAATTAATTTCAAAATTCACTAAAAGTTAAGGGATTAAAAATATATTTAACCTAAATGGAATATACGATTTCTGAGATCATATATGTCAGAGACTTTAATCTGAAATCGTATACATCACTGACGATTTTAGTATGATTTTATTTGAAATTATGCATTCGATTTATGACTTATTCGAAATAAAATTTTCTATACAAAACACAACTTAACCCTATTCACAGTCCTTTTAAAATAAAACCCAGATTTGTCGTATAAAAAACAATTAACTCCTATAAAAAAAACGATGCTTTATACATGATGTGGCAAATTAGATTTATTCCCCCCCTCCCCTCAATTTAGAATAAATCAAATAGAAAAAAAAAATGAAAATTTTCCAAAAGTATAATGATCAATACTTAATATATATATTTAAAGAAAGAATAAAAATGATAAATTTAATATATAGTGCAATAAGAAGAAAAATAAAAACAAAAATAAGCGTTTAATAAATACTATAAAATAAAATTGTATATTTATCATTGTTCAATAAAATAAATGGAAAGAGAGTGAATGAATGTAAACTTTAAAAATGTTTGGTTGAAAAAAAATAAAAAGAAAACGAGATGAAAAAAAAAACCCCTCTATTCTACCATAAAATATGCTACATGTGCAATAATTTTTCTTCATCTCAGTTTTTATATTTTTAACTGAATTTTTCTCGTCAAATTTTTTAAAATAATGTAATTATTATTTTTGTCTCATCATTTTTTTAATTGATTTTACATAGTAAAAAGTATAAAAATAATCATGATAAATATAAAATGATAGTAAGTAAAACGGGTAACTTTCATTATTGTTATGAAAAAACGTACTAAATAACAATATCATCGTATTTAGCTATGGCTTCCATGTAACCATTATTCAAGATAATCTTATTGTTATTCAATTTATTTTGAATGAGAATAATAAAAATCACTCACCATTTATATTAAATATATTATTATTTTTATATTAATCATAACTGTTCATGTATCTTAATATGTCACGGACAAATAAACAAAATGATAAAATAAAATAACATTTACGTCACCAAAAAGATTAAGCAACAACAACCCAATAAAAAAGTATAGAAAATTTGAGTTATTAATAAAAAATATATATTTTTTCAATAAAAATCAACTGAAAATATCCACATTTAATAATACTTAAATATAATTAAGAATCTTAAAAATAGTAATAAATACATTTTAAATGACGTCACCTTCTGAAATAAATGTAGTATTTTATTTTTTTTAACAGTGTTTGATAATATATTTCAATACAAAATAACGAATATGTCACTAAAAACTAAGTATTAGACAATTTCTATTTTCCTAAAATTTAAAATGTGGTAATTTAAGGATGGAAATAGTTTAAAACAATAGAAAGAAAGTTTATATTCAAAATTGAGGTGATTTTTAATTTGTGTTATAGTGTTAAATAATGCTACTTCACGAATGTTTGATTAAGAAAGAAATCTTATTTTAATATTTAAGACTTAATATGAAAGTTAGAAAAGATGATTTTAATCCAACTTTTGAAATTTTAGGTAATATTCTAGAGGATGACATTTTCTGAGTTGCAATGAATAATTTTCAAGTGCACTTTTGTTTCAAGAATAGTAATTTGCTTAAGAAAAAAAAAAGTGACAAATGAATTTATATTACTTCCATATGTTTGGATTTTAATGGGTAGGGATGACAAGATATGAAATGGGCGTGTGTGTGAGTTTCATTATTCCATGTTCATTTCCACGATAAAAGTTCATTTTTATTCCTATATTCAAATTTAGAATTTTTATCATTTCCATCTTCACCTAATAACGAGAATACTCATATATTTTTTTACTATTTCAAATATTAATTAAATTATTTTTATATAAAATTTCACAACAAAGGAATTATGATATAATTAAAATATTCACTATTAAAATAACATATTATTTTTTTCTTTTGTATTTCAAATATTAAGAAAAATAATAATTATATAAATCTCAAATTAAAATATAAAATAACAAGAAAAAAATTAAAAAAAAAAAAAAAATATATATATATATATATATATATATATATTAAACAATTACACAAAACTACAATTTCATAAAAATAAAAACACATCTATTAATTTTGAAAATGATAAGAAATATTTATGAAAAAATTTATTATATTATAATAAATGAAACATGTTTATAAATAGTAGTGATAACATTTTTCTTATGAGAACGAATTATAAAACATATAATTATATAAAAAATCATCCAAATAATATTGTTTGTGATGAAAATAATCAACAAATAAAAATATTAAAAAAATTAAAAATTACTAAAAAGGTGTCCTATAAATAAGTTGATATATCATTGAACAAAATCATACAAAAAAATTATAATTAAAGGTATGATAAGAGAGAAAATACATTCAAAATTAAAAATAAACTTGTTAAATATTAGACTGATAAACCACTGAATTATAATGAAAATTGTTTAAAAAACAAATTCTTGGAATGATTAAAAAAATAAACTAAGGATCAAAAACAATAAATAAGATGATAAATTCTCTTATAATACAGTCAATTAAGGGTTTATGCACTTGGACACTTAAGATTGATAGGCAAACTCATATAACAAAAATAAAATATAAATAAGATATTAAAAGGAAATAGTGATAATCAGATGTGTGACCTATAAATTATTTGATTCAATGAAATTTAGAACACTTATTTGAATATAACCACACACACAAAGGAAAAATAGTAAAATTAACTTTGTTATATAAGAGGAGAAGTACCTTAACGATGTAACTAAACTTGTGAATATAAAACAAGTCAAACAATCCAGAGAACAACAAAAAATGTAACCAAAGAAATAAAAAAAAAAATTCCAAAATTAAGTATACAAAACATGCATATCATCATGAATCACTAACATGATACTACTGTAAAATTTAATTAGAAAAAAACACATTTTTTATTACATTAGGATTAGGAAGGGAATCATACATCCTATGAAAATATGACTATTGACTTAATTTAAGTCTGTGATCTCTAACAAATAAACACATATATATGATGATAGAGTTATTATCAAGCCTTATCAATAGAATAAAAAGAAGAGGTTTTGAAATATGTATGGAGAATATAAGTGGGTTACGTGTTGGTGATAAAAAAATCTGTGTGGTTTGTCTAGTGGGTAGAGAACTTCATGTCCCTTCATGGGGACCATGTAGTTGAATTAATATGTCATTTTGCTCTTCATCACACTCTTTTAAAAACTCTCTCCATAATGTGATTTGAAGGATTTATATATTACAAAGGAGTTGATTCATGTGATTCTTGGATGAAGAAATCAAATGTAGAATTATATTAGGTTATGTGACTATATGACTATAAAGAATATAACGTTATTGGTGCAACATTAATAAGTTGCAATATATCATGTGTAAGAATACACAAAATCATTCAACTTTGACAAGAAATAGGTAGTGTATACATAGAGTAATTATTCAAATGAACTTAAAAGATAAATGTGTATAATAGAAATGTAACTAAAATTTTAAATGTAAATGAATTAATTCTTGAAAAATTTATGTAAATATAAGAAAAAAATTGATATTTTTGTGTATAAAATATTGAAACTTAGTGAAAAATTTTCGCAATGTTATTTATGTGAAAGAAATAATAAAAATACTCGTATTTTAAGCACCATTTTAAAGATTTTGTGTCTATATTATTTGTGTTATTATGTTATTTGTTTAAATAACGTTGTGAAATTATTAAGAAGATATTAATTATGAGTCTATGTTTAACTTGACCAAATGCGAAATCAAACATGCATTTTTGTGACTAAATTAGATTAAGCATTGTGATTTTGCCTGAGAAAAGTTTACACGTGTAATCACAAAAGCTGAAAAAAGAAGAAGAAGAAAACAACGCAAAAGAATCTTTTGTAATGAAATGGATAAACATAAAATAATTTTGAAAAAACGGACAAAAAAGATTTTTTTTCCTTTACTAATCAATTTAAAAACTCATGACACAACATTGTATACAAATCTTTGAAACCACAAATAATCTAAACAAAGTTGGATTTTTCTTTTTTTAAACTTTTTTTAAAAAAAAAAAAAAAAAAACTTAAAAAATGCAACTACATGTACGCCGACAAGATTTTTTTATTTTTAATTTTTTACAGGTCACTGCAAATAGCAAATAATTGAAGGGAGGCCAGAATTTTACTATTGTGTGATATATGACATTCTTTGTTTTTATTTTTTATTTTTTATTTTTTATGATCACGTGTACCAAACAAAACCACTAGTGTCATCAAATCAAGTATGAATTAGGACAAGTCAACAACATTATATGAAACATTGGATGAGAAAGTGTTTTCAGAAGTTTAAATTAGACATTATAGAAGGTTTATGATAGGTGTATTAATCCGGTTCAATTATTACAACTCTTTTTTGTCAAGCTTATGACTAAGAGTTAGAATACATTTTGCATTCTATTTTATGAACTTTCTTTGACTATGAACAATATTATAGAACTAAAAATCTTACAAATAAGTGTATGGATATATAAGGGAAGATGATATCTAAAATGAATATAAAATATAAAATCAAAGTATAAAATATGTCACAAAGAAGAAAAACACATTTATACAATTGCATCTCATAAGTTTGGAGCCAAACTTCATATCTTTGGAAAAAGTCATATCAAAAACACACTTTTTAGGCAATAAGCGAATTCACCATGTTAGATAAACATAGGTCACACAGTCTACTAATTATGTCTAATATGTTGTGCATTGAATTTTTGGCCATTTTTATTTATTTTTATATTGTGGGGCAAAACCACACACATGCACATCACTAGAAGCCATGGAAGGAGGAAAACTTTTCCGTCTTTGTGTACTATGCTACTCATTTATAGCATCATAAACAAAAGAGTGCTACACTCCTCTTCAGGCTTTCCATAGTTCGTCAAGTTTGGGAGCACGTGTGACCCTTGCATCAGTCTCCAAGAAAATGCCCATATATTTTGACTATCACCATCTTCTTCATCATAGATCTAACGTGTTACAAAGTAGTCACCTATTAAAAAATTGCTTCTTTTTAATCCAAAATATTGCACGATATTTTCTAAAGTATTAGATGTGTCATTTCCGTTACAAGTCTTACATTAATCGATTAGAGATAAGACAATTTCATAATATATAAATAAACTGTAAATCTCATCTTACAAACTGTTTTTGTGGCATTCTATTTCATCTCTGTTATCTCGAACCTCCCCTTTAAGGATGAGTCCCTTCAATCACGAGTATTCATTTTTTGCCCTTTTTTGTACGGGACACGCTTACCTGACCCACACTGTCATGTGACTTTCGATACTAGGACCATAGAGCCGGTATTAACCATAGAGTGGGTTTATGAGTCTTTGATTCTTATATAATGCTCTACTTTCTCATTTTTAGTCAATATGGGACTTAGACTTAGACTTAAATTTCTAACATTACCCTCGTCCTCCTATCGTCAACATGGTTCAAGTTAAAGAATTCCCCAAATCTCCAAAAGTGGAATGCAAACTAATCCATTCCTTTGTGTTTCACAAATTTAATTATTTAAATCTATTCACTATAATATATTTATCGTTAAAAAATATATATAAAGAGAGTGATATTTTTGAAAACAAAAATTAGTAGAAAATTAGAAGAGGAAAGAAGAAAGTAGCTGACATACCAAAAGATCACTCCTTTCAGATTCTCATATCACACATTCCATAGACACCCCCGTGTGCTCCCTCTTCTCCCTCCATCAATTTCTTTCTCGAAAACATCACCATTCATTCACCACTCGCTATATAGTACTCCTACACACACCATACACCATAACATTCCTGTATATATATACACATACACACAGTACCATCACTCTCCTATTATTACTCCAATGGCATCTTTCATCACACCGCTCATCCTTCTCTTCATCTCCGCCATCTTCCTTTTCCTCCACCGCCGATCCCGATACCGCCGCCTCCGTCTCCGCCTCCCTCCGGGCACCCTCGGCCTCCCCTTCGCCGGAGAGACCCTCCAGCTCATATCAGCCTACAAGACCGACAACCCCGAACCATTCATCGACCACCGCGTCCACCGCTACGGCCCAATCTTTACCACCCACGTCTTTGGCGAACCCACCGTCTTCTCCGCAGACCCGGAGACCAACCGCTTCATTCTTCTCAACGAAGGGAAACTCTTCGAATGCAGCTACCCCGGTTCCATATCCAACCTCCTCGGAAAACACTCTCTTCTTCTCATGAAGGGCTCTCTCCACAAGAGAATGCACTCCCTCACCATGAGTTTCGCCAACTCTTCCATCATCAAGAATCACTTGCTCGTTGACATAGACCGTCTCATCCGGCTCAACCTCGATTCCTGGTCCGACCGGGTTTTTCTCATGGAAGAAGCCAAAAAGGTCAGCTTGTTATCGCTGTTTTCATTTTTCAACTGGTACGAGATTGTTGAGCTCCAACAATGTTATGAATAGTAAGAGTTTTATAGCTTATAACGACTTTATCTTATTCGGATATATAAGATTTCTATCTGTTTTCCATATCTGTTATATATACGATGTATCGATAACTGAAGCATTTTCACATGGAAAAGGAAATGAATTTGATATAGCTTTCCCAAAATTGAGTGAGTGAGTCAAGCGGGCCGTGAATCGTTCGAGTGGAGCTCACTTGCCACCACGATATGATCGTGAGTGATAATGGGGAGGTGGTGGACCAGCTGTTTGCGCCTCATAATGTTTATCTGGATTTTCTTTGTTTTGTTTATTGAGTTCAAAGTTCATCAGGGGCGTTGTTGTCTGCTTCTTTTTCCCTTTTGGTTCTAACTTTTTACTGTTTATTTCTTTGGTTGAATGGTGCTGAAAAGTTTGTTTAGTTAAAAGTTTGTGGGTTGATTGTTGGCATGTGAGTGTGATTTACGTGATGGAAATGGAACTGGAGTTGGTGACTCAGATTCCATGGTTTGGTATAATGTGTCCAGTTCCGTGCGTACGAGGCCCCATGGGTTTACGGATGCAGAAGAATATTAATCATTCCTTATATAAACTATAGGTTAGCATGCACATGTATGATTTTGTTGTTCATGTGACATGTTATTGAATATTATATTTTTTATGGTTTTATGTATGGGCACACACACACATTCATATACACGCCACGCCAATAATTTAAATATATTATTAAACGAAAAATTGATTAGGTGTGTTGGATTACTTGCAGATAACGTTTGAGTTGACAGTGAAACAGTTGATGAGCTTTGATCCAGGTGAATGGACTGAGACTCTAAGGAAAGAGTACGTTCTTGTCATCGAAGGATTTTTCACTCTTCCATTGCCTCTCTTTTCAACCACCTACCGCAGAGCCATCAAGGTGCATGCTAGCTCTTTCATTTCTAAATATATTTAAATAACATAAAATAGTTTATAAATGAATTGTTTGAGATAATGTGTAATGGTGCAGGCGAGGACGAAGGTGGCAGAGGCATTAACGTTGATAGTGAGGGAGAGAAGAAAAGAAAGCGTAAAGGAGGAGAAAAAGAATGACATGCTAGGGGCATTGTTGGCCTCCGGCAACAACTTTTCCGACGAGGAAATAGTGGATTTTATGTTGGCTTTGCTCGTCGCCGGTTACGAAACCACCTCCACCATAATGACTCTTGCCGTCAAGTTCCTCACGGAGACTCCTCTAGCATTGGCACAACTCAAGGTTCGTCGTCATAAACATAATTTTTTTTCTTTATTTTTCGATATTTCTAATGAATTTCTAGGGTGGTGGACCATATAGATGTAGCTTCTTCCTTAGGATTACCCCACCATCGTGTGCATGTCCATGTCCATGACCACCCTTCATGTGGTGTGGTCGCCTTTCAAATCTCATTTTCGTTATCTCTATACTCACCATTGCCCTACTCTAGATTGGCCTATATATATATATATTTTCTGCAGTCACATTTATTTACTAATGAATGCACAGTTAAAAGTGAAAATAAAAAAAATAAAATTAGTGTCGTGATATGTAAATAGCTGCTAATCAAACTTAGTACTCATTATTCGAAAAAAAGTTGTAGAGAGAGGTTTGCTTTTGACGGTGAGACAAGGAAAGCAAAAGATTTGATGGGTGGTTTTGTTGTTTTGTGCACGTCTAATTGTTTTCATCGAAATTGAAACTTGCTTGTGGTCAAAGGATGTCTCTGCCTGAACTTTACAACGCGGTTAATAATAGGGTTGAAACTTGTAACTCGTGCATTTTTCTTCCACAGAACAATCATCAAACGAGACTCTTTTTAAACTCACATAAAAATTGATTCGTAAACTTTCTCGTTACTCAAAGTTGATATGAATAAGTAGGTGTGTCTTTAAATTGTAAGCAGTCTTCTGTTGATATTCTCGATGTGGTGACAACATTAAAAAAAATGTTTTTATCGCTTAACGACGTTGTTATAGAAATTAATCAGCTTATAACAGAAGCTATGTTGAGACACGGTCAAAGTTAAAGGGGTATCTATCGAAAACTCTAGTCAAATCCTTCGAACCAACGGACAAAATTATTAGACCCGAACTGCACGCTTCGTAGTTTTTGCTGCCAATTGTCAATTTGTCATCGCAAAAATTCAGAGAAAAATAATCTCAACAGTGATCACACTTTGTGTTTTGACCGGAACTGTCACATAAGGGGCATGTGAGTCATTTCATATATGTGTTTGGTATGTGGAAAACTGGTTCTATTTTGTTACAGAGTAATGTCTATGGTCCCCTCCCATGGCACGAGAAATTAAATCGTGTTATGATGATTTCGAGGATAATTATGATGAAATGGTCCATCTTAAGTGAAAGATGATGATGGTATGGTATCACTGATTTGGTCCCACTGTTACTACAGTCTACAGCATAACTTTCTTTTGGTTCTGCACAACTTCAATTAATAGCATTAAACCGTACATAACACTAAAAGAAGATCTTGTGATTAATTATTGAACCGATTGTTGCATCGCTTCTGCAATTATTATGAAGTACAAGTACAACTAAACTAGAGGGTTTGATGGGGGAGTTCTGTGTGTTGTTTTGGCAGGAAGAGCATGATCATATCAGAGCCAAAAAGAGTCACCCAGAGGAACCACTGGAGTGGACGGATTACAAGTCAATGGCGTTTACTCAATGCGTAAGATTATTTTAACTCTTATTCAGCTGCATCAAAAACTAATCACAGATACAAAATGCACAAACAGGTTCTATTCTATCAAGTTTTTCATTATTAATATTATCATTATTAATCTTGTGCACAATATAGGTTGTGAATGAGACTTTGAGGGTTGCAAACATTATTGGTGGAATATTTAGAAGAGCAATGACAGACATAAACATAAAAGGTATCAACCAACTACTAAGTACTAATTACCAGTTATAATTACAGAGAAATTAGATATCATATCACAATTTAATTCCTCCCTTGTAACAAAAATAGGTTACACTATTCCAAAGGGATGGAGGGTCTTTGCTTCATTTCGTGCTGTACATCTAAACCCTGATCACTACAAAGATGCGCGAACCTTCAATCCATGGAGATGGCAGGTCTTTCTCTCTCCCTCTCTCTCTCTCTATATACACACACACATATATCATAATTCATTGCTGTGTGTTGAATCAGCCTTAGTATCAGTTGCTTGGTTATGTATAAAAATGCAGAGTAAATCAGAAGCAACAAGCCCTGGGAATGTATATACCCCTTTTGGAGGAGGGCCACGTCTTTGCCCTGGTTATGAACTTGCCAGAGTGGTTCTCTCTGTGTTCCTTCACCGTATTGTAACCCGTTACAGGTACTGCAGCAAACCAAAGTATCAATCACTATTAGCAGACTTTAACGTTGTAAAGTTTAATTTTTTTTTTATGTTTGTAAACCAGACATTAGTTTTAAATGGTATTGATATGTTTTTTGTTTTTGTTATTTCCCTTTTATGGCAGTTGGTTTCCTGCAGAAGAAGACAAGTTGGTGTTTTTCCCAACCACTAGGACGCAGAAGAGGTATCCTATCATAGTGAAGCGTAGAGAGGAGTGGAAAAGGAAGGCCAAAGAAGAAGAATGAGAGATTGTAGATTAGTTTAATGTCCATTGTATTAAGCAATAATGTTAGCAGTTTATAGATCATTTATTTTTAGGGAGGGATGTGTAAGTTCAAAACCCTCATCATCCTAATATAACACTTCAGCTAAATCCACCTCTGTATATATCATCCATCTTAAATCTTGATTATCCCTATAAAAAATCCTTTCACTTGTAGTATAATAAATTACTAATAAATTACTATTAGGAACAAAACCATGGAGTAAGTGTTTTTTATCGAATCAGATTCTTTACTGATTTATTTTACTAGTTTGCATTAAAAATATATTGTGTTAGTATTTTAAATATCTTTTTAATATATTTTAAAATATCAAAATTAGTGATAATCAATGTATTATGAAGACACTATAGAAGAATAGCACAAAAAATTCAACAGAGAATCCAAATTACTTTTTATGTTATCTTTCATCTATTATGTGTTAACAATTTTCGGTAATACACTTTATTTTAGATATATTATCTAACAATTTTCTATAATAATTTAGTAACGTAAGTGAGCTAATAAAATTTTGCTTTAAATACCTTTTTGGTTCTCATTTTCGTAGTATTTGTTGCAAATGGTCCTCATTTTGACATAATGTTTAAAATGGTCATCATTTTTACCCAATGTTTAAAATGATCCTCATTTTCGCAATTCGTATTTTATTTGGTCCTTTTCTGTAACGTCGTTGAAATCATTAACGGAGCATTGTACAGGTAACACGGTTTGTATTAGGGTGTGTTACGTGTACTGTACAGGTGTGAGTAATTAGATATTTGGGGATAAATAAGTGAGCTAGGGTTTTTGTAAGGAATGTTTGGGCAGTTGGTGAGTTTTGACAATCTTGTTCCTTCATTCCCAATTGGTGTTGCTGCAATCTTCTTCTTCCTGCAATCCCATTATATAGGTATGTTACGGTCCCAATCTTCTTCCTTTATCTCTGGTTGTAATCGTTGGAGGCAACCGTGTTGTATCACTTAGTGCACTGTTGGTGGTTCAACAAGAAATGGATTAACCCCGATTTGTAGCTACGGAAAGATGACAATTTTGAGGATGACAAGAATTCCAAAGAATATTGGTATATTGGTAGAAAATTTTGGGTACAATCTGTTTTTATTTTTGTGTTAATAATAAATTGGTTTTAATTTTTGGCTTATTAATTTACAGAGTGGAATGGTGTTCCAATCATGTGGGCTGCAACTTTTTCAAATAGTGGTGTTGATGAAAAGGATGTCATCATCATGACACAAATGAGGCAGATTAATGATTTGAAGAAATCATTGAAGATTGCTGAGAAGAGATTGCAATTAGTAATAGGGTTCACTTGTGCTTGTGTTGTTATTGTATTATTCGTCATGTTATTGTGTGTAATCTTTTAAAGTTCAATCTGTTTTGTACTATTCTTAAATGAAAAAATGAATTAGTTTGATTATGTTGATATTAGTTCCAACATTTTCAAAATGACATTTTGATCTAAGCATTGAAGTAAGTGACCTTGAGAAAAATTAAATTGATCTAAGTTTGAAAGAAGTTAAATTCATAACATTAATTTATCCTCATCAAAATGCACTACATCAATGTTTAGCAAAAGTAAAATTGAACGAAAGGTAAGGAAAGTCAAAATGCAGTACATCAATAATGAATTTTATATCAGAAATTCCAAAAAATAACTAAGACGTTTGTAGCTGCTATCATGGCCTCCTCCTAATTTGTAATTTCATTCTAAACTGCTCTGCAATTTCATCCCAATCTGTAATTTCATCCTAAGCTGCAACTGCAATCCAATTATGAAATGACAAGTATTATGAAATGACAAGTATTAGCTGATTCATCTGCAAATCCGAGCTCAAGAAAGACGAAGATGAAGAAATTTCCCTAATTGCAAAATTTCCCCTAAATTAAAAAATTAAGTTAATTAGACATATGTACAGTACACATAACACATCCTAATACAAACTGTGCCACTTGTACAATGCTCTGTTAATGATTTCAACGGCATTACAGAAAAGGACCAAATAAAACACGAATCGCGAAAATGAGGATCATTTTAAACATTTGATAAAAATAATGACCATTTTAAACATTCTGTCAAAATGAGGATCATCCGCAACAAACACTACGAAATAAGTAACAAAAAGGTATTTAAACTTAAAATTTTTAAACATTGTATTGTCATACTGTTATAACAAAAACAAAATAGTGATATACAAAATAGAAAAAAGGTCAAAATATTATTAGTGAAAAAAGTTATCATAATATCATTACTCTTGATTGGGCCAACCAAGAAAAAAAAAGAGTATCCATCTGAAAAAAAAAAGACAATGTTCGGAGAAAATCATAGCAATGCAATTGCATTGTGCGGAACGATACAACAACCGTAGTGTTGTCGCGCGGTTTGTGTCGTCCCGTCGAGATAGCCTCCCATTGACGTGCTGGTGTTGGCTCCGCCGCTGAATCTCCGTTGCCACCGCGACTTCCCTCTTCTATCGCGGTTGCTGGACTTCGCTCTTCAACAGGTTAGTTGCTACTGTTGATTTAGCTGCGACGACTACTGGTGGCCAAAAATACTGAATTGAAATAAACTTTCAGACCAACATACGTATAATTTGGCCTTATTTTTCTATCAAACCAGTGCACCGGTTTTTGTTGTTTATGCAAAACCAGTCTACTTAATTAAAATTTTCAAACATACCATATTTTGTTTTTGGGTCAAACCTTTTATCACAATTTAGTGGGATTGGTTTTGCTGAAACAACAAACAATGTATGTAACTTGTCCCTGCATTTATCACTAAACAAATTGAATTTTTGGAAGGGTTTTTTTCACTTATTAAGTATAGTATTGTGTTTGAAGTGTGTACTTTGCTCAACAATTATTGGCACCCAGATAAAAAAATAGGGTAGAACCGTCAAAGATAAATGCCATCGAAGAATTAGTATTTTATACTTCAAATTGAATTAGAAATTCTTCAATTGAGATTAAGAGTTTATTTATAAATTGATTCAATTTAATGGAATGATTTTTAGCTTTTCTATTTGATTGTGAATGGAGTTTAGAATTTTCTTGCCTTCAGCGAAGGGAAATTGGTCAATCCTGTTGTACGTTTGTGAGTTCTTTGACAATGGAAGTATCCCATTGCTTACCTCTCCGCAATAAAGAGTATTATCTAACGAATCAGGTTCTGGAATACCATGCTAAATGGTTATGATTACTTTTCCATGACCGCTCATGTTTGCGATAGAGATATGAGGCAATATTAAGATTAGAATTTGATTATATAACTCACTTACTTAGTGTTATTGTCTGCTTTCTTGCTTATGGTTAAAGATTCACTTTTTCTCCAAAAATTATCAGCTACATCAACGACCATTGGCCTTTTTGAGGTAATAAAGACAAGTCGATGGAGATAACTATTGGTTTCATAGTAGTTGATGCATGATTTCATACTAGAATGAATTTGATCTTTATTCTTACTTGTCAGACATAGTTTTTCAGTGAATTGCAAACCATCAATCAAGTTGACTTTGTAGAATTTGAATTCTCCACTGTTTTTTGTACCGTAGAATTTGGATTCTGTACTTTTTCAATGTATCAATAGCAGTGCTTTCTGGACTCTGCTTTGCATGTATCGTCATATATTCCATTTTTCTCTACTTCTTTAGTCATGTTTTCTGTTTAGAAGAATGCTAGCAATTCCCTACAGTGATTTCTTACGAGTTCAATTTTGTTACAATGCTAGTATGAAGTTTTACATTGCCAATTATGATTTTTAGAAGTACCTTGTTGTCCTTGGCTAAATAGTGACGCTGCTAATAACCAACCACCATGCGATGAAATATTTGACAACATATAGTGAGCCCACTCATTTGTTATAGCTATAGTGATCAACAACAATGGCGGGGAAACTGGCAAAGGCAGCTTATGATGCAAAGATGTTGAAGCTTCTGAGAGAGTACAGTCAGGTACTGGTGGTTTCATCTGACAATGTGGGTTCAAACCAGCTTCAGGGGATACGGAGGGGACTCCATGCTGATTCAGTTGTGGTGATGGGAAAGAACTCCCTGATGAAACGCTCTATCATCTTGGATGCTCAAAAGACTGGCAACAAGGCCTTCCTTAACCTTGTCCCCCTTCTTGTGGTAACTTTTCTTCCTTGTTTTGGTGTCTCTTGTACCAGAAAATAATTTTGATAATAATAGTAAAGGGAAGCAATTTCATTAAATTTTGAAGACAGTTTTAATGTTTAAGTTTGTTTCATTAATCAGGGAAATGTGGCATTAATTTTCACCAAAGGTGACATAAGGGAGGTCAGCGAACAGATTTCCAAGCACAAGGTCAAGTAACATGTTATGTTTATTCTATGTTCAATAATGTTCTAAATTACTGCTATGTAAGTGTGAGGTATCTCTGTGTGTAATAAGCTGAAAAGGAATGTTTGTTATAGTAGTTTAATCCTTTTTCAATCTTTCCACAGTATCTATGTTTAAGTAATGGCAACTTTTTACCGCACAGCTGATGGTTAAGCTCATGTAAACAATTTACATACACATACACATTAAAAGAGAGAAAAATTGCGTTAAGTGTATACATCTCTTGGGAGTTACCCTTTAGTCTTGTATTGCAGTCGATGCAAGAAAATATCTCTGGAGAAGAAAAAACTGAGAACCCTATCCTGGTATGGCACACCTGCGATTCTTTTTGCCATTTTCCTGTGTTGATTGTCTAAGTGAGATTATCAATCACAATTTAGGTTATTTGCTTAGGAGTCATGTAGGAGAGAAGCCATGTTATTACAGATTAGTTTTGTATGTTGCCAAGTTCACATACTAGGATTCTGTTAGTTGGTTCACCAGAAAGAGTCTTTCATTACATTGCATCACCGAAGATGTATATTTTTAAAACTGTTCGTTCTTGAATGTATAATCATTCGTTTTTAATTTCCTTCAGTCTCATTCAGTTTCGGAATATGGGAAACAGAGGGTGAGACAGATAAAAAAGCATGGATCTTCTGTCATTGCTAACCACTTCTACTGTTTTCAAGTTGGATGAGTTTGCTTCATGCTGCAGTAAATAAACTTTTTATTAATGTTCAATATACCCAAAATTTTGATGTGAGTGTGCCATGCTTTGCATTAGGATTAAACATTATGTTAAATAATCTTTTATTTAGTACTTGGTAGCATGATGGAGATCTCAGATATTTTTTTCTCTTTATTTGAGTAACCTTCTGACATAATCACATTAATATTAGTCATTTGCACATTTGGAAGATTTGCTTCTTTATCAAGGAACCTATTAGAAGGCTTCCTGATCAAAAGCCTCATATTTCTGCAGGTTGTTCAACCGATTCTAATGTGCCCGAAGTATATGTCACATGACACATACCACAATTGTTCCTATATGCAATCTGGACAGTTACCTTTGGGCCTCACATGTTGTAATCAGCAACAGTCATCGCAGGTTTCTGAGCCTTTTCTTGTATGCTCAAAATTCCAGCCACACCAACATTGTTTCATGATGAGATCAAGACAGTTCTTGATGACAAGTATATGGTCTCCTCTTCTCCTTTTGGCTGGAAACTTGTGACTTCGACGAAGTATTCTGATTTGATTCACATGGTTTGTATTACTCCTTTCTTTGTGCGTTGTTGGCTTTCAAACTCTATTTAGTTGTATTCTCCCATTTCAGGGGATGATGGAAAATGAAATGATTTTGACCAGGGTTTCAATTTGATTACTGAGATTTCTGGTTCGTGGAGTTTTAGTTTATCTTCTTTTTGAATAAGAATATGACAACATATTTGTTATCTTCATGCTATTTAATTTATCTCGTAAGTACAGCTTTTTGTGACTGTCTATAAGCGTCACTATTTTCACAATTTCAGAATCTCTTAATTTTTAGTGTGTTGATTTCTCAGTACGATTTCATCCTCGAAGTCAGATATGTTATAAAATTTATATGTAGATGGATTAGACCATTTTAATTATTACATCGATTTCATTAACAGTGATACATTTTATTACATTAAACGAATAATAAAATATACAAAGGTGTATATATATATAGCTTTATTTCATTATTTACGTGTTACCTTCCATCTTTAAATTTATATATGTAAATTTATACAAAAATATCTATGTGTAAAGTAGACATAGTGATTAGAAATGTTCATGATCCGTACTCATATATTCTCAATTCATCCTCTTGGATTTTCTGGTGTTTTTTTTATTTTATTTGATGATTACTAAAATTTTTCATATTTTGTGGAAATATTTCTATAAATTCATTATAAAAGTTTGCAAGAAAATTTATTTCTTATAATTCTTTTTACGAATTTTGATTGATAAGAAATTTATTTGTACGTGATTAGTTACCGTAAAATTTTAAAATTTAAAGAAAATTGCTTGTAAACTTTCTTATGAACAAATCCATGGCAAGCTTCCGTGAAAAAAATATTCATGATGATGTTTTTAGTGAAAAAATTAATTTAAACAGCGAAGTTACTTTTTCTTTCAAATTTTTATAAGTAATTTTCTTATCATTTTAAATTTGCAAGTGATTTCTTGTAAAAAGAAATTCTTACTAAATTTTCCTGTAAAATTTAATTTATGAGTATATTTTTTCATTAAAATTTTTACAAAAGAATCTACAAAAAAATACATAATAAAATTTTTAAAATATATAATTTTTATTTTTTTGTTATTTTAAATAACAAAACAATTTATAAATGACTCATATCTAATTATTTTTATATTTCACTACTCAACTAAATCGTCCTCAATTTTAATATTTATTATTGGTTTAATTAATTGCATAGTACTCAGTTTGGGACTAGTGTGTCAAATAGGTACTCGGTTTTAAAAAAATGTCAATTGCATCCCAACTTTTGAAAATTGCTTCAATTAGGTACCTTTCAGACAGAGTTGACTAACGCCGTTAGTCAACGTGCCACGTGTCAATCTGTGATTTTTTTGATTTTTTAAAAAAAAATTATTTATTTTTTAATTTTTAATTTTTTTTTAAAAAAAATTAAAAATACCACGTGTCAAGTCCCTGTGTGTGACACGTGGCATTGTCAGTGCCACGTGGCATTAATGCCACGTGTCAGTGTCACTATCAGATGCCATTGTGATGATTTCGATTTAGTCCCTATTTATGTTTTTTCGTTTCAATTTAATACCTACTTATGTGTATTTGATTCAATTTTGACCTAATAATTTTTAATAATTAAAATATTTTTTAATAAAATTAAAAGTAATTAAGTATAAAAGTTTTAAAAAAATTAAGTATTTGATATTTATATT
>Ga0214542_1002800_pt1 | contig 35895 bp, 28 predicted proteins | sample CNSS1metaG_FD_160096 | JGI IMG/M metagenome (GOLD analysis project Ga0214542, IMG submission 160096) | Root nodule microbial communities from cowpea collected in UCLA plant growth center, Los Angeles, California, USA - CNSS1 | ecosystem: Host-associated > Plants > Roots > Nodule | place: USA...
GATCAATTCCGTATTCGTTGTGAGACGACTCAGGGTTATCTTAACCCTAACTATTTTGTTCACTACTAACTGGCAATACTGAAGTTGCTAAAGTAGTGGTAATTTGATCGCCTAACGACAGCGATATGAAATTTGAATTTTGGGGTAATTGAACATATATGGGAGTTAGATTACAAAACATTTTGAATTCCCATATTTGGTTGCAAGTGGGTTGATAACAATAATGGAGTTTGACAAGATGCGGTAGGGTTTATGCTTGTGAATTTTAATAAAGTGGGGTACAAAGATGAGCCATTTATTTTAGCATCACAAGCGCAACAAATATATTATGTTACTGATCCTGTTGACGAAAATTGGTCAATTGTGTTGTTGACCAATAAAATAAATGATCATCACAATGAAGATATAGAGGATGAAAATACAAATATTGACGATGATCCTTTGTATGACATATCATATGATGATGATCCAATAATAGATGATATCATGTATAAGAGAGATGACCATGAGGAAGAGATTTGGATAAATCCATCTTTTTGTATCAATAAGAAACCTAAGCATTTAAAGTTGAAAACAAAGAAGAAAAGGTTGGTTTACACATGTTTTTATTTTTCTTATGTTGCATTTATAACTTTTTATTTGTATGTCATTCACTTTTTCCCGATGTTAACCTTTTTATTTTGTGCAACCCTTTTATTATAGGTAAATGGCATCTCCTAGTGAAGATGATAATCTTCCTCCAGAGGAAGCAAAATGTAAGAAAGGTGTAGTGATTATGAAGAAAATTATTTGTGCTAGAAGTGAAGGAAAAAAATTAGATGTAATCTACCTATTTGATCCTTTCATATTTTAGATATGCTACTTCCAAGAAAATTATAATATGTACTTATTCATGTCATTAGGTTTCATGGAATGCAAAAGGTCAACCAATTGAATCTGGTGGTACAAATATCATTAGTTATCTTGGATCCATTGTTCGTTCTAATGTTCCTATAACGTTTGATAATTGGAAAGACTCGACTTTGAGTTCCTATAAGGACATTATTTGGAATGATATACAAGTAAAATACATTATACTTACTTATTTTAAAGTATGTGTTATGGTTAACAAAGTTCTTTGTGCTAAATTTTTTTTCTTACAACTAACTTTTAATGTTGATACATATCGCAAGAATTATGTATTGAAGGAGGCAAGTAAGTTGCTTAGGAATTTTAGAACTAACTTGGCCAATACTTATCTAAAGGATGAAAATGGATATTATATAGAGAATCCTCCTACTCAACCACCTGAGAATTATGCATCAATGATTAGTGAGGATATTTGGAGAGAGTTTGTTGCAAAACGTATGGATACAAGTTTCCAGGTAATGTATAATATCTAGATTCAATATATCTATCCTTTTGATTCATGTACATATGATTTGTTTACTATCTTTCTATATAGGAAAAAAACCTAAAAAAATAAGGAAAGAGCATCACACTCTAAGTACCCTTATAGGGGCTCGCATAAGGGATATGCACGTCTAGAACAAGAAATGGTAAGTCAATATTTAAATAAATAAATAATATAGAAGTTGCTAAAGTTGATTTGTAACTAGGTTGGTTATATTTCACAAAATTTAGATAAAGAAATCGAGGTCAAATGTTAGTAATATTCCTCGTTAAGAATTGTGGAAGCATGGTCGTGTGAACAAGGCTGGAGAAATTGAAAATGAAAATGTTCAACAAGTTTGAACAAATGTGTAAGTCATATCTTTTCATATTATATTTTTGTGTGTCATGTGACAATAAGTGTGATATGTTTTATTATTGTTTATTGTAGGTGATATTGTCACAAACTATACAGTCAGAAGAGATGAGTAATGCTCGCTCAGACATTCTTGCTCAAGCTTTATGTATCCCAGAGTATCCAGGTCGTGTTAGGGCAACAAGATTTGGAGTCACTCACACAGATTATTTCCCACCCAAAAAGCGTTATACACAGTAAGAGCATGATACATTAACTACTCAAATGAAAGACATGGTTGAAAGAATGGCTCGGATGGAGAATGAGATTAATTCACTTTAAAAAAAGGACACATCAAATAATATAGAAGAACATGATATTGGTGTCAATAGTGGCCAAGGGACTTGCACAATTTCATCAAATAGTTTTCCCGAGGTAACTAACTTTTCTACATTAGTGTAACTTGCTTACTTTAAATTTGTAATAGCTCTTTACATTTGCTCACTTTAAACATTATATCTTATAATTATATTTTATAATGTAGGGGGTATCAAGTTGTAAATTGTTTCTATCGTCACCATTACTTTGCTTGGTTGCCCATGGGAAATTGCATAATGTTAAAGGTGATACACTACATGGTAGATCTTTACCTAATTGACGAGTTCAAATTTTTGCCCTCATTTAATATTTAAATTTGGGAATTTAATTGAATTTTTTGTGCTTAAAGATTGATTTAATTAGGATTTGTGATTATTGGATTTATTGAGTAAGTTTGGTAAAAATGGCGTAAAAATTGATTTTAGTTGCATAAAATATTATTGGATATTCTAACGTTTGTTAATGCAGTTGAAATTTATTTTTGGTCATTAATAGTGTGGGTTTGAAATATTCAAAGTTACAAAATAAGTCCAAAATCAGGAAATTCTGGAAAAGAATAAATCAGGAGGTAAATGCACCCCTAGATTTTATTTGCATACTCCTCCTGCAAGTGGACCACAAAAACCTGTTCTGCACCCCCAATCTTTACTAAGTTGCACCCCTCCTACCACTTAAACTCCACTCAACCAGATACTGCCATGTGGCAATCCCCACTTTTCAAATGAGACCAACCATATACTGACATGTGTCATTATCCTTGCAAACACATATGCACCAATCAGGGCGTGTCACGTCATCATCTTCCTCCATCTCACACATGGCCACCATTCACGGACCTCGCCGTCAACAGATCCACCACCACCGCACCTGAACCTCGCCGACAACCGCCGCAAATAGTCACAGCCACCACTGCAACATGCTTTCACGAGCACCATCTTCGAATAGATACACGCCACAGCTGCACCATTCACGAACCTCGCAATTCATTGCGTTCTCTACAGTAGAACTAGTGACAACCATGGCAACACCTCGCGCCACCGTGAGCCGCAATCACCACTTGCAACGAAACCAGCGCATCCTCACGCAACACCACCATGGGAGCGCGAGTCATGACGGCGACGCACCAGTCCCCGACAACGGCGCCAAATTTGATATCGCTGTCGTTAGGCGATCAAATTACCACTACTTAACTTTAGTAACTTTAGTATTGCCAAGTTAGTAGTGAAGAAAATAGTTAGGGTTAAGATAACCTTGAGTCGTCTCACAACGAATACGGAATTGATCTCAAATATTTTATTCTTAGAAAAATGCAATTAAAACTAGTAACAATAAAAATATAGGGGTTTTGAGACGCAAAGAATGAATGACATGCAAATAAAAGATCGTAAACACAATAATAGTAAATAGGTCAATTCCACTGCTTTTTCAAAATAGGATTCTTCATCGGTTATCTAAAGATTATTGTTAAATTAATTATTGTTGTTGATTTACAAATCAATCAATGTAAAGTCTCAATTCATTTGTTGGCATTCTCACTTTTAATCAGAGTATAGTCTCAATTAAAAGTGAGAATTTTTAGATCATCCATAGTAAATTCAACCAAAGTACAGTCTCAATTAAATTTTACTATGCCTAATCATGTCTATTCCTTTGTTTCTTCACCAAATAGAAAACTTAATTAATCAAAGTAAAGTCTTGACTAATTCTTAGTTAAAGTAATTACCTCTAATCAAAGTACAGTCTCAATTATTAGCAAAAACTTATTTAATCAAATGAAAGTTTCTAAATAAAATCAAAGTAAAGTCTCAATTGTTTAAAAACCTTTTAACTCATATCATTAGCATGCATGTAGATTTAAAATCATTATTTTCTATTCGATTAAGAAGCAAAGGACATAGATAAACAAAAACCACAACAATAATCAAAATAACTAACACATAAATTCATCTAACCTCATAATCCAGTTAAGAAATTACAGTGGAATCAACCCTAAAAGCTTAGCCCTCCATGGCTTTGATGGAATACATGATGATATGAAGGAAAGAAATATAAAAAGAAAAGAGAAAATGAGAGATGTGATGGATGACGGTGTCTGCCAAAACCAGAGAGTTCTAAGTTGTAAGTTGTGTCGCTTCTGCTCCTTTAAGTCTCTTTATATAGGCTTAAAACTGGACTTTGGGCTTTATCTATCGGTTGCTAAAATCTTTTATTTTTATTTAATTAATTACAACTTAATTTTTGTCCAATTTCCAATTCTACACCTCTTGTTTAACCATTTTCACAATATTGACCAGAATTTGACCAGAGTTTGACCAATTGACCAACTTTGACCCGTTGACTGTGCAATCAGAGGCTGACACGTAGCAGTGCATTTTCTCTCTCCAAAATTAGGGTTTCTGCAAAAGTGCAATGGAGATGGAGATGGCAATGACGGCTGCTCCTCTGTTGCCAGTGTTGTGGTTCGCGATGTGTTTACTGGCGAAGTACTTCTTTTCCGATTTGGGTGCTGCGACGCAAGGCACGAAGGTGATGGAGGTGCTTCCATGGTGTTCGGGTTTCTGGTATGGCTCGCGTGAGAATTTGTTGGTGCGTGTTGCTGCAAGCGATGGTTATGGTGGTACGTGAGAATGGTGGCGCGTTGCGTTGTGCATCTGGTTCGATCTGCGGTGGTTGAGCTGGTTCGTAAGGGTGGCTGCCAGCAGTGATTTCGTGGTGGTCGTGACTGGTTCTGAAGCTGCAGCCATGGTGGTGCTGCTGTGCAAATCTGGTGTTGCAGTGATGGTGTTTTGCGGTGGTGATGGTGGTACCATCATCTTCTCCGCGCAGTCGTGAGCGAGAACGAGCCATAGCCACCATCGCGGAACATGATGAGCCCCCCCATACACACACAAAATTTTTTATATGTATTTATATTATTTTAAATATATTTTTAAAAACTTAATAATATTTAATATGTTTTATATATTTGATATTCTTTTGACTATTTTTTAAAAATTAATTATTATAAATGAAAATTAATTATAATAAAACTATAAAAATAATTTATATTTAATTTGATGATTATAATAATAACAATAATTATAATTTTACTTAATTTTTTATCATAAAGAAAGTAAAAACAATGATTTTACTAGTTTATATAAAAAAATTGTGATGGGGAAAACAACAACACAAACAATATACTAGGAAGCAATGGATATAATTTCTGATAACTTGCAAGAATCTATAAGGAGCAACAATCAAAGAGCAGCTAGGGATGGCAATGGGTCGGGTCGGGCACGGATAATGCCTACCCGCAACCCAACCCGCCAAAAAAAAATCCGCCCGCTACCCGCTCGTTTACCCGCCGAGTATTCGCTTAAAAATTATCCGTGGATATTTTTAAAACCCGCGGGTACTCGTGGATACCCGATACTCGCAAATATTTAAAAAAAATATATTTTATAAATTTTTTAATGTAAAATTATAAAAATAAAATATAAATAAATTTAAATTATAATTAAAATTAAATTTGACATAATAAAATATACTGTTAATTTTAATTTTAATTAAATTTAACTTAATAAAATATAAATTAAATTTTTATTTTTATTTTTTGTGGGTAACGAGTACTCGCGGGTACGGTTAGTATGATACCCGTACCCGACCCGTTTATAAGCGGGTATTAAAATACCCGCTACCCGCGGGTAATAAATATTTGAAGGTAATAACTATCCGTCACGGATTTTATCCGTGAATATCCGCGGGTGCGAGTATTTTTTCCATCCCTAAGAGCAACAATAATAAATCACCATAGGCACAAATAAAGGCACCAAGATTTTTAACGTGGAAAACCCCTCAAATCAAAGGTAAAAACCACTAGTCGTCCAGACCAAAGAAATAGCTCTACTATGATCAACAAGAGTATAAAAGAGTCTCAATCAACAACACAAATTAGTGCCAACACCCAACCAAAATAGAGAAGAATAAGAGAAGAAAAACTTATAAAATCACTACTGCAATGTGAAATTAATATTTCCCAACTCAGAGATAGTATCAACGATCCGACCAATCAGAATGAAGAACAATGAGTTCCAAACTTGCTGTAAAAATTTCAGCCCGATCCAACGGTGAACGAATCCGCAACGCCTATTTTACGGTGGCAGCTTTGTGAAAAACGTGAACAAAATTTCCCTCTACTTCTCCCTTTACGTATTCGGGTTTTCAGTGTGTTCTGACTCTATTGGTCTGCCTCTCTATTTATTTTACAGCCCCCTCTCTACTAGGTTAAGTGAGACATGAGCTTCTTAAGTTTTGGGCCTTTTCTCCATATAGGAAGGGAGCCCAATACCCAACAAATCTCCCCCTCAAACCTATATGGAGTTAACCGCCAAACTGGCGATCTCACAACAAACTTCAAACTTCCCTCTTGGCAATGCTTTAGTCATCATATGAGCACCATTATCATCTATATGAACTTTTTCCAACTCCAACAACTTAGCATCCAAAGCATCACGTATCCAATGATACCTCACATTAATATGTTTGGATCTAGAATGAAAAGTTGGATTCTTACCAAGATGGATAACACTTTGATTATCCATAAATAATGGATAGTTGTTGCACAAAACCAAGATCCTGCAAGAATTCTTCAACCATAGCAAGTCTTTGCATGCTTCTATAATAGCAATGAACTCTGCCTCTATAGTAGACAATGCTACACACCTCTATAGTCTTGATTGCCAAGCCACAGTTCCCCCTACAAACTTTATCAAATAGCCCGAAGTGGACTTTCTAGAATCAATATCCCCAGCCATATCTGAGTGTGAGTAACCCATTAAAGTAGGTTTATCACCTCCAAAACAAAGCTTCATATCAAATGTACCATGAAGATATCTCAAAATCCATTTCACAACATTCCAATGCTCTCTACCCGGATTTGACGAAAAACAACTAACTATACCAACAACATGTGCAATATCTGGTCTTGTACATACCATCGCATACATCAAACTGCCCACCGCAGATGCATAAGGAACTCTACTCATATTGGTCTTCTCAACTTCATTTGAAGGACTCAGTTTAAAATGAGTAGCAAGAGCAATACTCACAACTTTAGGATTTTCCATCTGGAATCTCTGTAATACCTTCCTAATGTATTGCTCTTGTGATAAATAAATCTTCTTTTCTCTTCTATCACGTGAGATACCTATGCCAAGAATCCTTTTAGCAGCTCCTATGTCTTTCATGGCAAAAGACTTGCCAAGTGTCTTCTTTAACCTGTCAATTCTGGAAATATCTTTCCCAAGCATGTCATCAACATATAATAACTTGCTCACACATAAAAGACTCAAACTTCTTATACCACTGCCTTGGAGCCTGCTTCAAACCGTATAGACTCTTCCTTAGCCTACATACATAATCTTCCTTGCCTTCAACAAGAAAACCATCAGGTTGCTTCATGTATATCTCTTCCTCCAAATTACCATGAAGGAAAGTTATCTTCACATCCATCTACTCAATCTCCAAATCAAGAGTAGCAGTTAAAGTTAGCACAGTTTTGATGGATGACATTTTCACCACAAGTGAGAAAATCTCATTGAAATCAACACCTTTTTTTTGTCTGAAACCTTTCACCACTAATTTGGCCTTGTACCTTGGAAGTGTAGAATTTAAATTTTATTTCACTCTGAAAATCCACTTAGTTTCCAATGCCCTTTTGCCCTTAGGCAATTTCACCAAGTCGTAAGTGTGATTATCATGCAAAGATTTCATTTCATCTTGCACTGCATCCAGCCACTTTTGTTTTTCTTCACTCTCCAAAGCCTCTTCAAAACACCCAGGTTCTCTACCGTTAGTCAAGGTTATGTACTCATCACAAGAATACCTTGTAGAAGGTTGTTTCTGTCTATTAGACCTCCTAAGTTGGACTTGAGGCGGTTCAGGTACATCACCAAGATCATCATCATCATCATGTTGAGCATCATCAATTGGAACCACTACTCCACTTCCAACCTATTGATTATCAACATCACCATGTTGCTCATCATCTTGAGCTTCCGTTTCAACATTCTCCAGATTGTGAGCAGACAACCTCATCGGATTACCATCAATGATATTACTATCTTTCTCAGGTGTGGTCTTCTCCACCTTATCAATGTCTTCAATGGTCTGGTCTTCCATGAATTGTACGTCACGACTTCTAACAAGCTTCTTCTCAATAGGATCATAAAACCTGTAGCCAAATTCATCCTTACCATAGCCAATAAAGATACATTGCCTTGTCTTTTTATCTAACTTGGATCTTTCATCCTTAAGAACATGAACAAATGCCTTGCAACCAAAGACACGCAAATAATCATACCTAAGATTCTTACCAAACCAAATTTTGTCTTACACCTCAGTATTCAAAGCAACTGCGGGACTAAGATTAATAACATGCACAGCTGCAAGCAATGCCTCTCCCCAAAAGTGCTTAGGCAACTTTGCTTCCAAAAGCATACATACAACCCTTTCAACCAAGGTCATGTTCATCCTTTCCGCTAGACCATTCAACTAAGGAGTTTTAGGAGGAGTCTTCTCTTGTCTAATACCATGCTGCTTGCAATAAACATCAAAGGGTCCACGGTACTCACCACCATTATCACTACATATGCATTTCAGCTTCTTGCTTGATTGCCTCTCAACAATAGCATGAAATTCCTTTAATTTTTCAAGTACTTGATCTTTCTGCTGAAGAACATAGACCCATAGCTTCCTGAAACAATCATCAATAAAAGTAACAAAGTAAAGTGCATCACTAAATGACTTTACCTTTAATGGGCCACAAACATCAAAATGCACCAATTCAAGCAATTCTGACTTCCTTGAGAGAGGATGCTTCTTAAAAGATACTATGGTTTGTTTACCAGTCATGCAATGAGAACATTTCTCCAATTCTGCATTCCTCAATCCCATAAGCACATCCTTTTTAGCTAAGCAGTTAAGCCCTTTCTCACTTATATGACCAAGCCAGTTACGCCCTTTCTCACTTATATGACCAAGCCTCCAGTGCCACAAAGATGCTTCCATATACATAGCATTCACACTGTCTTTAGCAACCAAAGCTTTAGTCCAGTACAATTTAGATTGTTTCTCCCCTCTAGCCATAACCAAGTTACCCTTAATGAGCTTCCATTTACTAGAACCAAAGTGATTGTCATAACCACAATCATCAAGCAACTACACAAAGATTAAATTAAAATGGACATCTAGAGCATGTTTGACTCCTTTAAGCAACAACTGCACTCCCATGTTGGTTTATAGGCAAACATCACCAACACCAATCACTTTAGACTCACCATCATTACCCATCTTCAACACTCCAAAATCACCAAAAGTGTAAGATGTGAAGAACTCCTTCTTAGGTGTAACATGCAATATAGCACCACATGCTCTCATCAGATACAAGATTGACTGACTCAAAGTCACGAAGAAGAACAAGATCACCACCTTTGGTAGTAGTAGTGACACGAGCATCATCATCATGGCCATTCTCTCTCTGCTTGCCGTTCTTGTCTTTGTTCTCTTTTTTCCACTTAAAATAGTATTTCTGAATGTGCCCAGTTTTATGACAAAAATGGCACTCTATATTCTTGTATCTTGACTTGGACTTGCTCCTACTCTTCTCTCTACCACTTTTATGTTCTTTTTACTGACTTCTCCCCCTAACTTCTATAACAAGCATATCAGACTGAGATGAAGAACCATGTGCCTTCCTTCTCATCTCTTCATTAAGAGCACCGCTCTTTGCCATCTGAAATAAACAACACCATTCGAGGCAAAGTTCGTAATTGAAACCCGAAATACCTCTCAAGACTCTGGTAGAGTATTAAGCGGCCATAATCCCATAACTTCGTCATCAAACTTTATGCCCATTCCTGGCAATTGATCTAGGAGCCCTTGAAATTCATTTAAATGATATGAAATTGAAGAATTCTCCTTGTACCTCAAATTCATCAAATAATTCAACAAATACAATTTATTATTGCCAAACTTAAAAGCATACAGAGACTCAATTTTCTCCCACAAGGTTCTAGCATGTGTCTTATTAGCAATGTGATTATAAACATTGTCTTCTACATACTGTAGAATAAAACCACATACTTGTTGGTGCTCAAAGTCCCATTCTTCTTCAGACATAGAATCTGGCTTCTATGTAGTAAAGACCGGAAGATGCAATTTCTTGACAAATAATAAAGCTTTCATCTTGCCCTTCCACAAATGCTAATTTGTACAATTCAAAACAACCATCTTTGCATTTGCCTCCATCATTCAAGGAAGTAAATATAGCCCAACCAAGAGCTTTGATACCACTCTGATGGGGATAACAACAAGACAAACAATATACCAGAGAATGCAACAGATATAATTTCCCCTACCTTGCAAGAATATATGAGGAGCAACAATCAAAGAGCAACAATAATAAATCACCACAGGCACAAATAAAGGCACCAAGATTTTTAACGTGGAAAACCCCTCAAATCAAGGGTAAAAACCACGAGTCGTCCAGACCAAAGAAATAGTTCCATTATGATCAACAAGAGTACAAAAGAGTCTCAATCAACAACACAAATTAGTGTCAACACCCAACCAAATAACAAAGCAACAAAGCTTTCAAAATAAAGAAGAACAAGAGAAGAAAAACCTATAAAATTACTACTGCAATGCGAAATTAATATCTCCCAACTCAGACCTTGTATCAACGATTCGACCGGTCAGAATGAAGACAAATAGTTTCGAACCTGCTGTAAAAATTTCAGCCCGATCCAACGGGAACGAATCTGCAGTGCCGATTTTACGGTGGCAGCTTCGTGAAAAACATGAACAGAATTTCCCTCTACCTCTCCCTCTATGTGCTAGGGTTTTCAGTGTGTTCTGACTCTATTGTTCTGCCTCTCTATTTATTTTGCAGCCCCCTCTTCACTACGTTAAGTGAGACATGGGCTTCTCAAGGTTTGGACCTTTTCTCCACATAGGAAGGGAGCCCAATACCCAACAATTTGGAATTGCTCATTCGATTCCTATTTTCGTTCAAAAATATCAAGTTGGTCTTCTAGTGTTTTTTAGTCTCAATTTAGTTTCAATTTTTGAAAAAAATTATGCAATTTGGTCTTTATTTGTTAAATTTCTTGAATTAGATCAAGGTTTTTTCGTCAAAATGAAAGTTGTAAATAAGGATGATTTGCTTTATTGGTGTAATTGACATAATCCTAGTGTCAATTTTGATGAAAAATTCTTGCTCCACTTCAAGAAATTTAACAAAAATGACCAAATTGCATCAATTTTTAAAAATGCAGACTAAATTAAGCTAGAAAAAAAAAACTAGAGAATCAACTTGACATTTTTGGACGAAAAAATGGACTAAAATATTTGTTGAAGATCCGCCACTGAATGTCTTCATTGTGATTTTCTCTCATTTTGTATATTATTAACATTTATGTTTTCTGTACGCTGAACAAAGCAATTCCAATTGACATATTTCTCTATTTTAAATTATGCTTTTAAGTGAAAACCAGTTATTAAAATAAACAAAATATTATGTCGGGTACTATAATGTCCAATGTTAATTTACATTGGGATTTTGTGTGACATAAAATTACGTTCACTCGCATAGATGTCAAAATATTAATAAATAGACTTCTTTCTATCACTTTAATGAAAAATCCCTTTTATGAGATGTTGTATGATATGCCCCCCACATATTTGAATGTCAAAGTTTTTATATCTTTATCCTATGTTTCAACTTTAGAAAGTAATAGAACCAAACTTCATTCCAGATCTAAGAACTATATTTTTCTTGGATATAACAATGGTTTTAAAACCTATGTTGTTCTAGACATTAATAATAGAGAAATTTTTGTAAAAATGTTGTTTTTTTATGAAAATATTTTTCCCTATAAAAATATTAAAAAAAAATTATCATAAGTTTGGTGTGGTTTCGATGCTTGTATTTTTTTTATTTTCTTTTTTTTATAATAAATTCTCATGTAATAACAAATGATTTATTATGTAGGATATCAGGATAACTAAATTGTCAAAGTTTATTATGTTGTCTAATATGACATTATTTGAAAAATTATGCCAGAATCACTAACACAAAAAAGCCTTTTAAAGTTCGATACTTTTGACATTTGACGTCTGACCAAACGCCGACGTAGTACTGGGTGACGTCCAAAGAATGTCGGAAAACATAGCAAACGTCACTTAACGTCGAGACAATAGGGGTCCGACGTTATCCAACGTCGGGGCCAAAAGCAGCAGATGTCAATTTTTGCTCTAAATGGTGCAAAAAAACAAAGCATTTTAACTTCTGTTGGACTCTGAAAGGCATTAAATAACGTCGTCCATGGTAAGCTCAAAGGTTAATATTCTCAAGATATCAATTTCTTACTTAAACCTATTAGATATGTTAGTATTGAAACTCAAGAAATTAGCAATACTAAAGAAAACTTGAATGATAAACAAATTTTTTGGCTGACTATCATCGACAATTCCATTAAATATGAAGATAGAGGCAATGTTACAAAGTTTACATTGTTCCTCTCTAATCACTCTTGTCAAAGAAACACTTTAAGAGTTGTGGATAAGAAATTTTGTAATCAGAATTCTTCATTATGTATTCTGGAAAGCGTAAGGATAATATACGATATTCAATATTTCTATCACTTCAATTAGATCAATATTTCCAAAATAATTCCACTTTTCAGAAGTAATGGCTTTTATTTTCTTAACTCTCGACACTTTTGTTGATCGTGATACCTCTTGTTACTACTAGGCACAACAGAAATAAAGTTAAACAAAGAGTTACTAATGGGCTGATTGACTTGTGTGTCAATAATTCCGACTCAAGTTGCCAAAAGTGTTATCGGACACACAATTTTTCCATGACATAAAATACTTAAAGAAAGAAAAAAGTAGTATCCCTTCCCTTGAAGAATATTATAACTCTGAAATAAGACTTTTTTATTAAATTGTTTCTAATTTATTAAATTAAATAGTTTTTTCAAAAATTACATAAATATGTAAGTTGTTTTCAAAACATGATTTTTGTATTTAGAAGTCAATCTTTGAATATACAATTTTTATTTTTACTTTATTTTCAGTCACTCCAAGAAAGTCATGTATTTGCGACCGAAAAATCCCTAGTTAGTCCCTCGCAAAAGGACTTAACAAGGGATTAGTGAGGACACTATGTTGTAGCTAAATATATGTAGAGAGAACTATTCTGCCGCTAATGCTTGCAAATTTCGTAGAAAATATCTCTTTAAAGCCTCGCTAAAGAATTTAAAGAAAACATGTTAATCTCTAGCTTATCTGTAGCAAAATATAAGAACACATCCTTAGTTGATCCATAGCAAATTATAACAACTCTTCTCTAGTTAATCTTTACCTAATCCATAGCAAATTGAAACAGTTGACCCCTAGTTGATTCGTGACAAATTATAATAACTTATCTCTACCTAAACCCTAACAAAAGCTTACCAAATTGTAATAGCTCCCTAGTTAATCCCTAGTAAAATCGTCACAAATTGCATTAGGCCAAAATAGTACATTATCTTATTTGTACCTTATAAAATGCATTTAATATAAATATAACATTAAGTGAAAATATAATAAAATTTTCCAAACAATTTATAGGAAACATTCCAAGTTTTACCACATTCAAAATAATCAAAGTCAAGTACATAAGGAAAGTGGACTTTTAGCATCACAATTATCAACATACATGATTAGAACAAAAAAAAAAAAAAACAATACCTCCATCTTGATATTTTGTTTTCCTCGTGTTTCTTGACTATGGTGATAATATTATTAATATAGAAAATATTTGTGTCTTGAAAATATGCATCTTTGTTTACGTTTGTGTATGCATTTGTTGTTGAGAGAATCTACACTTGAAGGATCTTGAGTAGGTAGGTCATTATATGTTGGAAAAAAATTGGATTGACCACCATTAAACATTTGCTGGTAGGAGGTGATTGATCACCAACATATGAAGAAGCACATGAAAAAACCACATTGAAACAAAGAAATTAATGTGTATCCACCATGGAAGCTAAATTTGTGTCGTACTTTGAGGCCAAGATTTTAGTTGACAATATTTCTAAGCCACTAAAAAATTATTGTGATAATTCTGCAACAATTTTCTTTTCTAAGAATGACAAGTATTGTAAGCATAATGAATTGAAATACTTTGTTGTTAAAGAAGAAATTCAGAAAAGTAAAGCGTCAATAGAACATATTAACATTGATCTTATGATTATTGACCCTTTAACAAAAGGGTTACTGCCAAAATTGTTTGTTCCCCATGTAAAGAATATTGTCATTATGTCGACTAGTGAATGTTGAATGTCAATGTTATTAATGCTTATGTGACACTCTAAGCTCTTTGATGTATAAGTTTATGAAATTTGTGTTTTCTTCTTTATGTTTATGCATGAAAATTATGATGAAGAAAATAAATTTAGTTATTGTTGTTGTTATTGAAATGATATTATGTTTGAACACATTATGAACTTATTCTAAAGTCATTCTAAAGTCACATTAAGTAGAAAGGGGAGATAAAGTAAATGGAAGGGAACATATTGATTGAATGATGTGCAACCACCATGATTCTTATTGTTTCTATATATTTAATTATGAATAATGATGGAACCAATTTATGTAATGTCCTTTAATGCACATTATGCTTATGTATTAAATCACATAATGTTATGACATCATATGAGTCAAGTTGTAGAATGTTAGAATTAATTCGCGAATTAATTATATTATGTGATCCATTTGAAATATTATGATGGTCCCAAATGTGACTTAATAACATAGAAGGACCTATTGGTTATTATGGGAATTTATAATAAAATAAAATAAAATCCAATTTGATGGACGTTGGTTTGTGAAAGGGATTAGGGTTTTGTCTCTTGCCATAAGGTTCTTTCATAGTTACCCATCAAGAAAGTGTGAGAAGAGTAAGAAAGACAAAGAGATAAATTGAGAAAAGGAGGTTGGAGAACAAAGAGATTGAAGAGTGCATTCGAATGAGATTTCTTATGAATCAAGGTTAGTATCATATTATGGTTATATGGTGATAATTGTAAATCTTAAGGTCCTAAAGTAGTTTTTTTTGGAATGGATTAAGAATGTAGGAAAACTATAAATTAATTTACATATACACATGCATATTTTGAGTTAAGGGAGCTAGATTGATTTGAAATGAGTTAAGGATGATGCTTTCATAAATCATTGTTTGGATTAATCAATTGAATTGTTTAGAAGTTGTTAAAAATACTTTTGGAATTATTCTTGAAAAGTGGTTTGATTTTGTTGGTGAGGTTGATTTTTCTTATACTTCACTTAAGCGGACTCAATCAAAAATAATAAATATACTTAGACTTTACTCTCTATCCTATTATTGCTCATGTGAAAAGATTTTTCATTCAAGAGAAAACATAGTTGAAAATGAACTTACTCACGATATGTTTTCACTCAAGTGAAGAAATTTTCGCTTAAATGAAAATAACACGACAACCCAACCTAGTTTCTACACAAAATTTTCTATGACAAGAAATTTCTATTCAAGTAAGGAGATTTTGGATCAGGAAAAAAAAAATTTTGCTAAACCAAAAATATTTTCACTCAAGCTAATTTATTTTTTGTGTCATTTTTTTTCTCTTTAACTTATTAAATGTATACACTTTTATAAATGCAAAATTAATATTAATTTTTGTACTTGATTAATATATATAAACGTTTTGTGTATGTTAAGTTGATATTTTGAAATACTTTTTATATGTTATGTATAGGTCTTCTATTGAACTATATGTTATATATTCTATGATTGGCTTTAGGGAGTTAAAAAAATTGTACTTGCAAATCATAGATAAAACGAAATTATTTACGAAAAAATTTCATAGAGGACGACTTATCCATTTATTTAAATTTTAAAATATTTGCTTATTTTAATAAATTTGAAAAATAATTGAAGTCAACTAGCAAAAGAACTCAAATAATATATATATATATATATATATATATATATATATATATATATATATATATAAAGTTGATTGTTATAATTGAATGATGACATTTTTTTGCATGTACTTAATAACTAATTATATCTGTATTAGCACAATTTGTTATGTATTAGTCGAGCAATAACAGTAATAAATATTTATTGTTTTTCAACAGGAGCGGTGCATGACAATAGTTCCGATTGATAACTAATCGAAGAAAAAGAATATATTTTATTTTCTATGTATCCATGATCGAAAGGCAAAATCTTTTATCTTCACTACATTCTAGGAACAAGCAAGCCACACATTGGCACAGACATTATAAGGCCCAGTTTTCTGTCCTAAAGTTTTAAGGACTGCCTTTAAGCTATTGGACCTAAGGGCTGGTCCAAAGGATAAAACCACCTCAAAGTCTGTCCTAATTCACTCATTTTATACTTTCAGAATCTGCTCCCTTGGTGCTTAGAGCCGCAGCCGTCTTCCTCTGCTAGGGTTCCACAGTATACTCAGCTTCATGTTCAGCTTGACCCCGTTTTGGCTCACGTAAGTATTCTCAACCCATACTTTTCAATCTCTGGCCCTATTTCTGTGGGCAGTGTTAGAGCTCCGATATTAAACACCCTATGTTCCTTGTTTCTAGCTCACTAATCTACTCTAGGAGCTGCTGTGTTCCCCTGTTCGTACCCAAGGACCCAGCTGCTAGCTTGTTTTCCAGGTACGGGAGGCTAGGGTTCGCCTTTCTTTTGAGTTGTGCTGATTTGTGCTACTGTTTCATCATTTAAAATGTTTGGTGTGTTGATGTGAACCTGTGTATGGTAAATTTGAGCCATTTGTGACCTGTTGAGTATTTGTGCACGAGAGAACAATGGTGAGCACTAGTTTTCTCGCCCAAGCGAGCATGTCTCGCCTAGGCGAGATCAATAGAGGCTCGCCCAAGCTGCTTCACACGAGCGATCGCTCAGGCGACCCACGTTGCTCCTGAGCGAGCGAGCATCTCGCCCAAGCGAGAGGGGTCTCGCCTAAGCGAGATCCCGCGTGAGGCTATTGTTCCCCTTTTCGAGCCCTCGCCTAGGCGAAAGAGAGCTCGCCTGAGCTAGACCCTTCAGCCTGAGCGAGGAGTTGGGCGAGGCAGTGTGGTGCTTGGTTGTTTATTGTTCTTGGATGATTGGCACATGCTTGGGTGTGATTGTTATGATGAAAAACATGTAATGAACTGCTATGTATGAGTGAATGATTCATGGATGGTGAATGATGGGCATGGTATGAACTTGGCATGTAAACTAAATGAGATGGTTGGTCTTAAAGTGGCATGGTATTGGCATGAACTGAAATCCCATAACTATGGTTTGAGAGAAATGAATGGGTATGGAACCACGGGGAAAGAAATGAAAGAGGTGAATTATCAAGAGATGGTATGTGATGTATATGTATATGTGTAATAAATCCTTATTGATTGGTCTGGTGTGCTTGGTCCGTGTCAGTGCATAATTCCTTGGAAATCTCTGGGTGGGATTTCAGGGTCGTGCTTCAGTGGTCGGGACGTAATTCCATGGTCCCTGTTAGTGGGTGTCCATGTAGTGCCCCATCTATATAACTTTGTAAGGATTCAAGGTAAGGATTGCATCCTGACACTCTAAGGAGTCAGTTAGTCTCACTTAGAGCGGACTGACTCCTGTGGTGAGAGTAGCAGGAGGCCCGAAACTGATTAAGGGCTAACCTTGTGTGTGAGGGAATTGACTCATTGTAACACATAGCTCGGGGGTGAGCAGAGGTATCCACCACAAGTGTAAGCATCCGCTGAATCCGACCAGGTTATATGTTTCCGGATGAGTCGAGTCGAGTCTTAGTGTATTGATTTGGAAGGTCATAACATGCTTGGGTGATGTATGTATATTGGACTGCGAAAGTATATCTGATTGCATTGATGAACTTTATGGCTCTAGCTTACCCTGTTGCTTGTTTAATTGTCTTGTATGTTGTTCTTCTACTTTTGCGATGATCATCAACTTGTTGATGTGAGCAGATGCGAGAAGCACTCGAGGTCAACTGGGAAGAGACGATTCCGCTGCATAGTCCGTTTGGGTTGGACATCGTGTTTTGTTTGGCCTTTTGTTAGGGCTATGGCCCATATATTGCTTTACTCTTTAATACTCTACATTCTCCTGTTAGACTTTTCAACTAGTTTACTGATAGCATCGTGATGCGCCTAGATTTGTAGGGGTTGTGTTTAAGATCCCAGAACTCTGCTTTTGTACTATTTGTGTGTGACATTTCTTTTAATTACACTTATTAATTAAATAAGACGAGACAAATATGCTTCAAGTACGTATAACCTCTTTTATGAATCATTAAACCAAATATTAATTCGTTGTTTTATTATTTATCTTTTGCAAGACATGATTAGTTTCATACACACAAGTACCACAAGATGCATAAATAAATAAATAAATAAAAATTTATACTTCATATCTATGTAGATGTCATCACCAACAATAATCATTGTAAATAGATCAAATCAATATTATTTATATATTTTTGACATACATCAACAGTTATGCATTCAACTGATGCGAATGTATGGTTGTAGCGGTTGAATAAGTAGTAATATTACCAGTTACACACTTTTGAATAGAAAATGAAATCTTAATCTTGCAAGCTCCTGGGAGCTGTATCCATTGTTTAGGATAAAACCCTAAATTAAGCAAACTGTCAAACATGCAAGCACAAAACTTTTTTAAGCCTGCAGGATTGTTTGCTTTACTAAACTGCTGAGTAGCTGCAGCACAACATCTTGAAGTTGGAAGAGTCCTAGGGTTTTCACTAACCAAAAAAGGCACACATGGACCATACATTGGTTTATACTCGTAACACATGTCAGGTAGTTGACCTTCAATCAATCTTGTTATGGCCAAACCATAAACCATAACAAACATGAACAAACCCAAAACCTTCTTCTCCAACATCTTTTCTCTTGTTTATGTATGCTTCTTTGCTTTCACTCTTATCAACTTGTGTGACCATCATTCTTAGCATGCCATTACTTATATAGACTTCATATTAAGCTTGAAATAATTCAAATCATTTTTATCACATAATTCAAACACTTAAAACTAATTAATGATTAGTGTATATCCTTCCAAGTTAGTCCGTTACTATTTTATGCATTTAATTGATCAATGTTGGTTTCCACATTAATAATTACATGTTAGTTAATGTCTTATCATTACTACTATTAACATGATTCTTCGTATATTAAAAGAAAAAAACTTAACTTAAAGTAACGCATAAGTTCGGATGGCAAACGAACCCAACTTCATAGTATTGTTTAAATTAAGAAATTGGTGCATTGATGATGTTCGGGTATTGGTATAGATAATACGTAATTTTTAAAATTGGATACCTGATGGAGAAGAATATGTACATAAACAACTTTAATTAATCAGGTATAATCTAAAAAATTTATATTGACTTTCATTTGGTCTTTAATTAGTCTCATCTTATTTTTAAGTTAATTAGTCTCATCTTATTTTTAAGGCATACATGTGATAATTTTACTATTTTTCTATAATTGTTTTACCTTTATTTCATTGTTATTTGATATTTGTATTTGAAATTTATATTATTTAATTTTTTTTTCTTCATATTCGATATTTGAGAAAAGAAAATGTATATCTTTTAATAATATCATGTTTTCTTCCATGTGATATTTTCTTTTGTAAAACTTATTTATTTAATAATTGAAATAGTAAAGGGATGGATACCGACATGGGTATGAGTATGGATATACATGTTCTTTAATGGGAATAAGGATGAGACAAAATCTTCATTGTTGAGTATGAGGATGATGATGTGATGAAGTTTTATTTCAAGGATAAATATCCTCGTCCCATTGTCATCCCTAGATATTAGTAAATAAATCAAATTACTAAAAATTGAAGAATATTTCAACAAAATCAGTTGTCAACATATTTGGTTACTTCAAATACCAAAATCAAGCACAAACTTAAGGCTCCATCTAGTTATGAAAGTATTTAAATAAAAGGCTCCACATAGTTAAAAATTAACCCATTTTGGGGAATAAAGAACTAACTCTAAAGGGTTGAGACTCATTCTGGAGGCTAGAGGCATTCATCGTTATTCTTTTCCCGTGTTCAGAATGTATATGAGTAACTAACTCCCTTATTCATTGGGATTTGATGTAACGTATTTTCAATCTTTTTGATTTCTACTATTCAATATATTTCTTTTCCATTGCTCTTGTGTTATATTCTCAATCTTAACTCCATGAATTAATTGATTGCATATTTGTCGGTATCTAATTATTGGACACGATGTTAGAACCTAGATTAGAATAGAATAACTTATTGATTGAGCATCTACACATAAAGTTTATTTTTGGTCATTCCTAACATTCAAATTTAATGCTTCCATTTGTGTCCTATTCTCAATCTAAATTCCATGAATTGATTTATAGCAAATATGTACATATCTGATTATTTGACACGATGTCAAAACCTAGACTGGAATAGAAAAACTAATTGATTGAGACATAGAATTCATCGTTGGTTATTCCTAACATTCGAATATAATGCAAATGCAAACTTTTAATAAAAAAATGTCTAACAAATTAGGACTAGTGATCTGTTTGTTGCATTTTTTGTGCATGAACATGGCTTTTGCATTCTTGCATCCTTTAAGTTTGTTTATTTCTGATAGTACAGATGATGAAACTACTCATTATCACAACTGCTCAATCATGGTGGACAATTGCGATGGTGTATTTGTTGAAAGTATTGAACCTCCCATAGCAGTACAAATGTTATGTCACTGCCAAAACCATTGTTAGAAAATAAAGATAAAGATTTGTTTGATGTTCAAAATTTTTTAGAAAAACTCCCTATAGGGGAAACTAGATGCTGGCACATCTCTTTTATAATTGATAAGGTTTTGTCTTAAATAATAAATTGCTATCTTTGTGACACATAATAAGAATGAAGTAAACTATAGGGTTATATAGTGATAAATGCTTAGACCAAATTGCTTGGTAAGGTCAAAGAATAATTTATCAAACATACACTAGTTGATGATGATTCAACTAGTAGTTTGTTACCTGATCATGATTCAGCACTCTTCATCAATAACTCACGTCAATTGTTGTTTTATCTTTGTACACTTCAAATACTTAACTAAACCTTTATCAGTTAGATGACAAACCTGATTGTAACCCGCCCAAGGTACATATCCCATTTATTTTTGCATTTCTTTATAGTAATGGGCATAATTTCTAAGTTTTGTTCAAATCTATGTTTTCCAGCGTCAAAGTAGGAGTCCTTCCATATTCAAACATAATGGTTTTGTCTCCTGAAAATGTTTTGATTCTCTATGTAAGCATGCACTTAAATTCACATTAATTGAGTCATTCTTCGTATCTTTTAGTTGTCCTTCCTGACTCCTGGTATTTGTCTTAGTCTATAGACTATCCTTTCTCTGCAGGTGCTTTCCATTATATTATGTTCTGGTTATTGTTCTTTGCATAGAGTGGAATTAGTACCTCTTTTGAGCTGATGCTTACTATTGTGGCTTTGTAGGGTTCCTAATTCTCCTGCTTTATTTTTATCTTTGTTTAGGGTTCCTGATATCTCTAGTATTGTTGTGGTTTTAGTTTATTGATTGGCATATAGCTGATGTACATATGTATTAGTTTTTACTAACATACTTTTTTGTTCCCTGATGTGTACTGGATATGGTTTCTCATAAATATGGCTATAAGTGTGGCAACTTTAAGTATGGTTTCTCAAAAAAGACTTCTAGAAAAAAAATGAAAATTGATTTCTTCGTAAGTTAAATTTTAGTTTGTGCAAAGGCTAATTTGTAGAAACCTTCTCATATAATTTCTCTGAAATTTTACTTTTAACTTATGTATACACTAATTTTTACTTATGGAGAGGTCAATTTCAGTTTTTCTCAGATTGTCACCTTTGTCCTCAAGCATAATCTAACTATAATTCAATTTTATGATTCCATCAAGATTGCAAAAGAATAAAGCTTTATTTAATGATATGTCATGTTTATATTGTAGTCTGGGAAGCAATGCTTATGCAAATATGTTTTACGTTGCTTAAATAGAGATAAGATTTTACATGATCTAGAGATTTCAGAAAGATCTTCTCTTCACAATGACTTAAAGATCACTGGCCTTGCTGATGTTGTTGAGGGCAGATCAACGTGATAGTAAACAATAGGCAGGTATAATGACTTGTATTCAGAGATGATCTCTTTTCACTTTATTATCTTGGAAGTTAGCATAATCTATTTCTTTACATCTTTTGGCATTTGCTTTGCATATACAGATCTTTAGATGTGCTTTACGTGAGAGTCCTTCATCAGTGTTAGCCAATGATTGCATCACAGCACTTGTTGAGGGGCTTTGTTCTAGTTTTTACAGACATCTTCTTGGTCTTCTTTGGAAAGATGATGATCCAACTCATTCACCAGAAGCTAAACCCATTGTTGACTCAGAATGGAACTCCTTTTGTCATGTAATTTTGAAAATTTGTAGAAAAAAATAGAATTATGTGCTTAGCCCTCAACCCCTCCATCATTGATTTTCCCCTCTTCAAAGCTTACCAAGTACTGCATTGTTAAGATATATGTTCTTACCAAGTTGATTGTTATTAGCATATTCGAGATATATTATTCGAAATATATATGGATGTAGGGATTCTATAATATGTTTTATTTTTATTTTATTTTTATATTTAAGTTATCTACAAAAATTTCTTAGGTAAATTATCTACGAATATTTTTGTAGGTAAGTTATTTAGGTAGAATTTTTCAAATATGTTACCCACGAAAATCTTCGTAGATAAGTTGTTTACGAAATTATTCGTAGGTAATTTGAATATTTTTCCTATGAGTTATTTTCATAGATAATTATCTACATCTTTCTTTCGTAGATAATATTTGTAGATATGCTATCTATGAAGTATATTTTTGTAGATAAAGTTACCTACCAGCTCAATACCCACGAAATTCGTAGGTGATTCGTAGATAACAACGCATTACCTACGAAAACAGAATATTACCTAAGAAAAACTAACGTAGATAATAAGTTGATTTCTTGTAGTGTTCATACACATCAACATTTTTCATTCTTTTAGAGTTCTTAGCATTAATTAGTGAATAAACATAAGTTTTCTTAATAAAGCAAGTCTATGTTGGAAATGATATCTGAACTTATTTACTTTCTTACTTTGTAAAAATGCGCACTCATACATGGCTTAATCTTAGTTTTGGTGAACTTTAATTGTTTTTGAATCCATTGTTTTAACTATGATTTGTTCAAAAGGGGTATATTGAGTTTTGAATTGATTTGTGCGCCAAGATCATCTTTTCAAGCCTTGTTAGAATATAGTTGTTGTAGGCAGACGATATGTTGAAATTTATTAGATGACTCAACTAAATCATATATGAGTTGAGTTTTTATACTATTTTATAACTACATAGATGTTTCTTGGACATTCTAATTTATGCTTGTGTAGCTGAAGTGAAATGAAGCTTATTAATTCGTCTATAGAAGATACATGATTATTCGTCTAATGCTCCATGTAATTATGGATAATCTTAATAGTTTCTAATGACCGAGAAGAAGCTAAGGTTGCAAGCATAATAACCAAAATTAAGTGTTCTTGAAGATGGAGAAGAGAATATAATAGAAGACAAAGTGTCCAAGTAATGTATTGTCTTATACATGTATTGTCTTCAAAAGCTGGTCTACACTTTCGTCCGACATGTTAGGCTTGGACTTTTTGTATATGAAAGTTATTGCTTTGGTTATTATTTCAAAGGAGATTCATGGGACTTTTTGATTCAATAAAACATCGTTATTCATACTGAATATTCAACAAATAGAAACTTAGCTCAATTCCTTGAAATTTTGCATGAAATATAGGGTTAATTTACTAAGTTGGATGCAAGCAACGTGTATTGATATTTTTTACCTCTGCAAAAGAAGTTATTGTTGAAAAACCACCAATAATGAGCATGAATCACAATAGTAACTAAAGTTAACACTTTGGATCTTTAACACAACTAGAATAACAATTAATGCTCATTCAAAAAAACTATAAAACGAGACCAGCAATGAGCTATCATTATCACCTAATTTGTTACTCCATCATCACTTTAATTTCCATCTCATTCATTGTTTATTTTTTCTAGTTTTCATTATGTCTTGTACTACCTTCACACATGGAAGGATAAGTGTTTTGGGTCGCTTTTCTTCTAATTTCATAATTGATTTATGTGTAAACAAGGAATTGTTTATTAGTTTTATTCAATACAAAGTATTTTTTTCCTCTATTCTTTTTTAATTATGGTTTTGTTCATAGGATTGTTTATAATGTTTGTTTATCAATCTCATAAGTATGTTAGAATTCTCATTAAAGTATTTTATGACAATTTTGTTTAAGTGAATAAGTAATACTTCATAGGCATTCATTTGAACTTGTGAAGTATAAATATTACTCCATTGTTATATTTTGTACTGAGTGTAGCATAGTTCCTCCCTTGTATTTGTTTGAACTAGTGAGGAATTGCATAAGTCACTAGTAGAAAATAGGTTAATTACGTCAAATGATCTATGTCTCACTACAAAGAATCAAACATTAACATGAGTTTGACCCTTTTGTTTAAACATAAAATCACTTTTCCATCGAGGGTTCTAGGGGTCCATTGTAAAGGGGCCTTTTTTATATCTGACCCCAAGGAGTCTAAAGTAAATGTGTTTTCGAAATGTTTCGTGCAACTTTTCTTCCTCACTTCTTCTTTCTAGAAAATCTACATGCACGACTTTTCTCTTCTCTGATGATGATCCTAAGTGTGGTGGAAATTCAATTGATGACCAAAAAAGCTCATTTCTTCATCTTTCTGTGGGTGGCTTATTGTGGGGAGTGATTCTATCCGATTTCATTTGTGTTTTGCATTGAGGTTTTTTGTCTAAACCTCTACTTTGTTCACAATGAAATCATGATTATTTTTAGCAAACTTAGTAATGTTCCTTCGTTACTAGTGGGTTTTTCATGATTGGTATGGGTGTTTCGTGGTGGTTGTGGGAGTTTCATGACGGTTGCTCCGATTGCATCAAAGTATATCTGGGCCAAGCACATCATTGAGGTATATGCTCTATATCTTTGTGGTTGTTTTTGGGAATCTTAATCATGAGAATGTGTGAATGTCTCCATTGTGATTCCTTCTCATTTCGCATATTGTTATCGTTTATTTTTTATGTATGTAGAACAAAGTCATTGCAATTAATATTTTTCTATATTTCGGGTTCTACTTTTAATTCAAAACAAATTATTTAAAAAAAAAGAAAAGAAATGTTATGTCAGGTATTATAAGACCTTTTATAAATTTACTTAAGATACTATAATGTATGATGTAAATTTAGGTTGTGGATTTTGTTTGAGATAAAGGTACATAATTTTGAAATATGTTTTTATTTAAATAAGTTCATATCCATAGTACCCTTTAGACAGAAAAAAATTATAAGTTTTACTCTATCATAGTATTAGGCGAAAAACTATATTTTGCTAATAAATTTACAACAATGAAATAACAAGTCTAGTGTTATTAGAAAAATACATTAATATTCTTATAACACTAAAAGATGACGCTTTAGGACTAAATCATTCTTTATCATTTTCTTAAGACCTAAACAATCTTTATAATATTTGAAGACCTCGCAACCATTACGTACTAAATATGATTTATCTATATAAATTTTCTTAGTATTGATATACAAAATTGTTAGGAACAAGGCAATAAAGGAAAGACTAAATGATAGAAAAATAAATGACACGAAGAATAACGTAGTTCGGGGTACAATATGTATGTCTACATCCACGACTACAATAGAAAGTATTTTTATTTTTGTTGTATCTCAAGTTTTACAAAGGGTCTCTTATATAGCAAAATAGATAACCACATCTCACAATTCTAAGTGATGTGGCACTAAAAAAAGCACCATAATACTAACAATTCTCCCACTTGGGTTTGATTTACATTATCACCTAGTGTAATGCCATTATCATCAATTTTCTTGAAGGTCAGTTTAAGTAATGCAAAGCCTCAACTTAGTTGTTGTGATAGTCTTGGTCAACATATCGGCTGGATTCTCTGCACGAATCTTCAATAAAGACAAGTCTCCATCATTTATCAAATTTATCAAGTTTCTGATAAAATGATACTTCAATTCAATGTGCTTGCATCTGGAATGAAGAATTAGATTTTTAGCAAGAAAAATAGCACTTTGACTATCACTGAACAACGAAGAGTCATCTTGCTATTTTCCTAATTCTTTTAGAATATTCTTCAACCATATCTTCTCCTTTGTTGCTTTTGAGATAGCTACATACTCAGCTTCGGTGGTTGAGAGGGAGACTATTCCTTGAAGTTTGGACTTTCAATTGATAGTTGTACCACCCAACATAAAAATTTAACATGTTTTGCTCTTTCTACCATCCAAATCACCTCCTAAATTTGCATCAGAAAACCCTTGTAAAGTGAGATTACTTCTTCTAAAAGACAAATGCATCTTTAAAGTGCCATTCAAATATCTCAATATCCACTTTATGCCTTCTTAATGCTCATTTCCGAGATTTTTTAGAAACCTAGTCACAACTCCCACTACATGTGCTATGTTAGGTCTGGTGCAAACCATAGCATACATCAAACTCCCTACTACAGATGCATATGGCACTTTAGACATGTGACTTTCTTCTTCCTCTATCTGAGAAGATTGCTTTTTTGAAAACTTTAAGTGAGTTTCAAAGGTGTAATCCTGGTTTTAGGATTTCCAACATTAAATTCGTTAAGCAATTTTTCTATATATTGTTCCTGAGATAAGTTCAGAATATCTTCAGATCTATCCTTGGATATTCTCATACCAAGAATTTGCTTGGTAGGACCAAGATCCTTAATGTTACAACCTCAATCACGACGGGATAGTGACTAAGGAATAAATAGTTTAAAAATAGAGTTTGGAGTCGTCACCATAGTTTATTCTCGAAAACTACGAAAAAACCATAAAATAAGAGTTGGTCTGCGAAAATCAGATTTTGGGTTCGGGAATTGGTTATGTGTAGGGAAGGTATTAGCACCCTACAACGTCTATCCTAAGACTGTACCTTCAATCAAATATGCAAAATAGATGTGATTTTTATAAATGTTCATTTTCCCAGAAATAAAAATAAAAGTGTATATAAATAAACAACAACAAAAAAATATTTTAACTTTTGGGCCCGACAAGGAGTAACCTCGATCCTACGTATTTCCATTCACAATGAAAAATCAGAGACTATGTAGTTCTAGATAAAAAGACTATTTAGAAAACACTTTTGAAATATTTTGGATTTTTGGGAAGTGAACCTGACAAGGATTGACCTTGGTCCTACGTATCTCCATTATTGATATTAAATAAATAAAAATTCAAAACGCAATAATTGTCGCATTTATTATAAACTATTTCCCAAAACATGGGAAATTCAAAACATTAATATACAAAGCTATAAAACCAGGAGTCCATAATTCATAAAACTGAAATACAAAATCAATGGCTCCCGCCAGGTTTACATAATATTCTCAAAACAAAATCATAAACATATATTATATATATATATACAAAAATATCCCCTGCTAGCCCTCGCTCCGAGTCTAAGCATCTCTTGGCCGACCTGTCACATCATCTGCTCCCGGATAACAAGTTATCCGATCATCGCCACACACACACAAAAAGGGTGAGCTATGCACAATATATATATAAACAAACATTAATATAAATATGTTTCCCAACCCAAAATAGCATAACTAAATTCTTATACTTTTCAAATCATCCCACTATAACCTCATAATCCTTCATGAGTCATATGCATAAACTAGGTCTTGGGACTTCCTTGTGCTTCCACGAAACTAACTCATTCGTGGTCCAACCCTATGAGCCTATCCCGCTCATAGTCCTGCCCTACAGACTCCTCGTCTGTAGTAAATCATCCAAGTCTTCTCACTTGGACCCTGGCACGCACGCAATCACCATACTATGGACTTCTCGCCCAATAGTAGCCGACGGGAACATACAGTTCCTTGCCCATCATGCGCCCAACACATGCAATCACCATATTAAGGAATCCTCGCCCATTAGTAGCCGACGGGAACTCAACCAGTTCCATGCCCATCATGTGTCCAGCCACCAAGCACATCCCAGACCCCTATTGGACTTAGTCCTTCAAGCCCAAACATCACACCACATGCATATACAACCTAACCTTGGTTTAAACAGCCACAACACACTCACAAGCACATAGAAACATAATAATTTGCATAAACTCGCTTAAGCTAGGAACCTCTCGCCCAAGCTAGACCCTCAGTCTCGCTTAGGCTAATCCACCTCGCCTGAGCGAGTTTAAATCAACAACAACAGCACGTTATCTCGCTTAGGCGAGATCCCCTTGCCTAGGCGAGATCATCTCTCGTGCAAACACCCATTTCAGACTCGCCTGGGCTAAAATACAAACAAAGCACCATACATGGCCACGACATCTCGCTTAGGCGAGGCCATCTCGCCTGGGCGAGACCTAGGTTCGCTCAAAACCCACAAAACCCTCGCCTGGACGAGAAGTCGCACTCAACACGCGCAACTCCCTCACTATCTCGTTTAGGCGAACCTCACTCGCCTGAGCGAGAGTCTGCGTCGCTCAAACTCCATCCTCTTCACCTGAGCAAGACGCTCGTATGGCAATAGGGTATGCGTCTCTGCTAATCTCGCCTAGGTGAGCCAAGCTCGCCTGAGCGAGAAATGCAGACTCCTTCACTGATCACACACTCAACTTACTCCAACTTTGCCCAATTCGCACAACAAAACATACCAAACAGAATTTGAGCATACCAAAACAATTTACACGGTTTGCAACTTTACATTGGCATAGTATAGACTCCATAAAATCCCCAAATTTCTAGGTTCCACCCCATTCCCGCATAAACCATGTATAACCCCTCTTTTTCATGCATTTAGTCCAAAATTCAAAAACACAGCAGTACCAAATTCACAACCCCCAATTTCCATCATATGCATCACCAATTTCAGCACATAATTTCATCAAAAACATACCATACACACAACAACACGAATTTTGGGTTCAGCTCCCCTAACCTGGAATGTGTGATCAAAAATTGTGAAGACAGGACCCCTTGATTCACGATTTCCCTCTTGATTCAGCCCTTGCACACCTAACTCAACCTCTCACTCTCCAATTTCGTTCTCCTCTCAAGCTGCCACACACTAGTGCAAAATAAACTTTTTATACCTGTTCAAATCCACCAGGTATAAAACAAGAGGCAAATGGCAATTTTGTAAATAATGTGAGATCTTTTATGCCAATTATACTTTCAACCGATATAAAAATTAATTCGATGACATTTTCGCAATATTAGAAAATACTTTTTATACCAGTTATAATTAGAATTGGTATAAATTTCGTATATATATCATTAAAAAAAATATTTTTTATTGACGGTCGAATTGTAACAGTTAAATAAACCGCTAAAATTATTTTTATTTCTGTTATTTTTCTTTAACCGTCATAGTCCGTCGATTATATTATTTTAAACTTAATTAGTGAGTCTTTTATTTTTCAAAGCTTCCTTTTCACCGTAATCTTCTTCACTATTTTTTTTTCTTTTCATTTCTCAACACCTCTGCACTGTCGTAAACTCGTCGACCACCATTTCTGCTATTCCCGACGAGATCAAGATCTTCACCACAACGTCGACACAACTCACCGCCCAGTCTCCGTCACCGCTACATCTCCTAGTTCAGTCTCCTCACCGCTCATCCATGTGTTTCCGTGTTTTGTCTCTCTGGTAAGTTGTGCTTCTCACTTCATCGTCTCATTCTAGGTTTTTTTTTTCCTCCATTTGTGATGCCTACTCTTTTCGCGAGTGTTAGTTCTTGCATGATCATAGGTAGTATATTTCATTATCTCACCTATGTAATTTAGGGTTTAGTTTATGTTGTTAATTTCTTTGAATTTTGGAATAATATGAGAAAGGAAAGGTGAACTCTACCTTCGTTGATGAAACAAAGGGTGTACTATCCAGTTCACATGAGCTTCAGCATTCGCAGCAACAACGAAAAAGAATGTGAAACAACGAATGAATGGGAAACAACTCCAAGGGATGTAGGTAATTCTACTTTAGATCTCTAGTTTGTTTCTTTTTGTTTCTGATTCGATTGGTGCAAGAGAAAATAGTAATATCAACATTGATAGTAATAAACCTACCTACCTAGCTACAGAGATGGACGCTACACACATTCAAGAAAAAGGTGTTGAGGGAAGTGAACACATTGCTGGTGGGAAAGAAAATGAAGAAGTTCTAAAGAACATTATTACAACTCATCCTTTGTATGAATTTTTGGTTCAATCTCACATCAACTTCTTGATTTCCTCTGTTTTCTTTTTCTTTTCTTCTTTGCACATTTCTTTCTATTTTTGACTCCTAAACTTTGTATTGATTAAAGCAATGATGTTGAATTATCATGATTCGGGGTCAACAATTAATAGAAAAAGAAAGCTTCCATTCTAGTATAACTGTGGTGACCTACATGACTATATTTTTGTCTAAGTTAGTTGATACAAAAGTGCTTATGAGTGATGAATAGGATCCGAAAATGATGCTAGAACTTTCTCGTGGTGTACAATTTATAAATCACATCTTAAGTATTTATCACTAAAATATTGTTGACTCAACTATTCATTGTGTAGATTTTCAATGACACATCTCCAATGGATCAATGAGTCTTGAAGGAAGGTCGTGAGCAGTGGGCTTCCTTTCTTTTAAGTGTTTATATAAGATGATGTTAGGTGTTTTATGACTTATATAGTAATTCGTTTTGGAGTAGTATTATATTTCATATAAACATTAGATTCTATTTCATGTAAATATTAGATTGAATGAGATTTATTTTTTGGATGTTTTGGGTAATTATATACAGTATATGATGTTAGGCGTTTTATGACTTATATAGTAATTCGTTTTGGAGTAGTATTATATTTCATATAAACATTAGATTCTATTTCATGTAAATATTAGATTGAATGAGATTTGTTTTCTGGATGTTTTTGGTAATTATATACAGGTTTGGTAAGAAGCATAAATGAATTTTTCATAAAAAAGTAATAAATCACTTTTTATACCGGTTGAGGTCATACTTGGTGTAAAATGTGTAATTTTTTTTATACCGATTGGAACTATAATCGGTATAGTAAGTCATTTTTTCTTACATAACATTCCATTTCCAAGAGGACTTTCTATACCGGGGTTTCAATTAATAGACCACCACTATTTGTTGGAGAAAACTATCCTTTCTGGAAAATAGGAATAAAAATATTTTTATAATTCGTTGCAAAGGTTTATCTATTGTGAATGGACCTTTTATACGTAAAAAAATTGGGGATGGAAATATAGTTCCTAAGGAGTTTTCATCATGGGCTCCTAATGAAAATAAACGTTCTCACTATGATGTAAGAGATAAAAATAATATTTTATTTGCACTAACATAGGATGAATTTTATAGGGTGTCAATTTGTCAATCTACCAAAGAGATATGGGATGTGTTAGAAGTGATGCATGAAGGAACAAATGAAGTCAAGAGAGTCAGAAAAAACTCACTCATTCAGGAATATGAGATGTTTAGGATGAAGTTTGAAGAGACAATTTATGAATTGTAAAAAAGATTTACACACATAGTGAACCATCTACACTCAACTTGGGAAAAACCTTTGATAAGGAAGAATTTAACATTAAGATTATAAAAAGTTTGAGCAAAGCATGGCAACCCAAAGTCACTACTATATCAGAATTTAGAGACCTCACTAGCATGAATATGGAAACACTCTTTCGAAAGCTAAGGTAACATGAATTGGAACATGGAAGGCTAAAAGAGGAAGAGGAAGGAGAGAAAAGGAGCATTGCATTGAAGCCAGTTGCAAAATCAACTAGCAAAAGCAAAGTAAACAAAACTGAAGAAGTGGGAGATCAAGAAGATGGAAACTCTAACAGTGAAACATTAAACTTGATGGTAAAACATTTTTCAAAATTATGGAAATACAAAATAAATCTAATGCAAAATCAGTAGGAAATAGAAGTTCTCATCTAAGAAGTAAGATCCACCTAGGACCCCAATATGCTATGAATGTGGTAAAGATGGTCATATCAAACCTGACTAGTCCTCAAGCTTAAAAAGAAATTGGAAGAAAAGAGTGAAGCCACCAACAAATCTAAGAGAGTGAAGAAAGCATATATTGCTTGGAAGGAAAATGATTTTGACACTTCAAGTGAATCAATTGATAGCCATGAAGAAGAAACAAATTTATGTTTGATGGCTAACAATAAATCTTTTGCCAGCAATGTAAGTAGTTTCAAATTCATTGATGAAAGTTGTGAAAGTAGATTTAATCAACTACTTTATGTATATAATGAATTGCATCTCCACATTCCGTGAAGCTTCACTCCCACTGGTATCACCATTCATAATGATACTCCTAAGATAAAAAGAAATCATAAGCTTCACTCCAATCTAGTATTTTGTTGTAGGAAAAAAAATGTCTCATTAATACATTTACAACAAATGCAATATCAAGTCTAGTTTTGTTAGAAAAATTCATTAATACTCCTATAACATTAAAATGTGGTGCTTTAGGACTAAAGCATTCTTCATCTTTCTATTGAGGCCTAAATGGATCTTTATCAACATTTGGAGATCATGCAGCTATTGGAGTACGTAATGAATATGATTTATCTATATAAATTTTCTTAATATTGACATACATAATACCTATATTTAAATACTCAATTTGTAATCTAAACAAAACTTTATTTTCCCAATATCTTTAATATTAGATTCATTCTTTGAGTATTTGACTAATTTACAGTAAAGACCTTGGTGTCTCTTTGGTGACTTGAATGTTGTCCTTTCACTTTATGAAACTAAGGAGGGAATTGCACTAAATAATGTAGATTGTTCTAAATTTTTCAATTGAATCAATGACTTAAGTTGATTGCATTCAATCTTCTAGTTCTTTTTTCCCCAAAAAATGTGGTAGGCTTAGGAGTCAAAGGATGGATAGAAAGCGTGATAGATCTTTTCTACAATTTTGATTCTCTAGATCAATGGAGCAATTGCATATACATGGAGCTTCCAATAAGATTTTATGATCATCATCCTTGGTTAATCTTTTGCATGACTAGGAGGTTTTGGTCGTGGTCTTGTTTGTTATGGCTTATGGTTGGGCCATACCAAGATTTAGTGAAGGTCAACTTCCTTATATGTTTTATGAGTATAGACCAATTTTTTCCCGTGTGTGCCTTATTGGTTAATTCAGACTTTGGAACTCTAACTTCAAGATGTTGTGCAAGAGATGTTCAACCATTTAGAAAAGCAAACAATCCAACTGCCATAAAAAAATTTGTACTTGTTTGGTTGTCTCTATGCCTAATTTAAGGTTTGATCATCTTAAAATGATACTACTGTTAGAATTAATTAACGAATTAATTTTATTACATGACTCATTTGAAATATTGTGATGGGTCCAAATGTGATTTGATAAAAAATATAAGGACTTATTGGTTATTATATGAAGTTATAATAAAACATAAAAAGATAAAGATAAAATAAAGCCCAACTCAACTTAATGGACATTTGTTTATAAAAGCGGATTAGGGTTTTTTCTTTGACCATAAGGTTCTCTCACAGTAAGTCATCATAGAAAGATGGTGTGAAAGGAGAAAGAAAGGCAAAATGATAGATTGGGGAAAGGAGGCTGAAAAATAGAGATTGAAGAATACATTCTCATTGGATCTCTCATGAATCAAGGTGTATCATATTATGATTATTGTGACTTATATTTGTGAATGTGTGAGAATCATGAATCTTAAGATCCTAAAGTAGTTTTCTTGAATGAGTTATGATCGTATGAAAAATTGAAAATTAATTTACATATGGTAGTCGGGCATGTGTTGTTAGATTTATAATTCTCATTTTATGATGTTATTTTATAAATATTGTTTTTTTCCAATTATGATAAACCTTAATTACGAAGTTAAAGATTTTATGAAATTGACCTGAACCTAATATTGTTTTTTCCCAAATTTAATCGTCTTCTGCTGCAAGTGAAATATGAAAATGCCTTTAAATGAATGAATTGTCCTCGAGATTATCATGTTACGTGAATGTCAATTCGAAAGAATTGAATGAAAAAATTGTTATTGTTACTGTGTGGACTAAATGGAATTGGAAAAGCGATTCTCTTTTCCCATGAATTAAATAGTGCATGCGTGAATGGAATTCACATGATATGTTTTCCTGTCAAGTGCATGAAATTTTATTTGGAATTAATAGAATGATGCTACTTGAATTACAATTTGAATGGTTTGATTGGAAAATCTAATCCCACGTGATTCTGAATTAATTGACTTCAAGTGTACTGATTTCGTATTGGTTTATGTCACCAATATGAATTAATGTTGATTTATTTTATTATATGAATAATATTTTTTAATTTGCAATAATGTATATGTTTTTTTATTGTTAAATTAAAATTAATGAGAATATTATGTATGGTTTATAGTAATTTAATGTATTTATTTCTTTGAAATCAGCATCATAAATTTTGTTAGTATCAAAGTGGTAAAAATTTTAAAGTTATTTGATTTCGAGATATTAATGTTTTTTATTTTAGTTGTTCATGATATGGATGCTAAATTATGGATAATTGAAGGTCATTATTATAAGGTCTTTCAAAATCGTCAAAAAGTTGACTAATTTTTCTTATAATTAATGAGCATGATGGTAGATAGTTTTGTATATGTCACTAGTTTTATTATATACTCAAAGGTAGTAGGTGATTCTAGTTGATCCCAAAGGAGAACATTAGTATACATTGAATGATTATTTATGTATGAATCTATATTTATGCTTATTTTTCATGACTCAAAGCATTATGTCAAACATGTGTTAATTGTAGTTTTTGTTCTGGTATCTTTATATTCGCTTGCTACGTCTGTTCCAATCTTCAATGGGTTGAATTTCCTGTACTAGAGTGAGCAAGTCCAATTTCACTTAGGGGTATTGGACCTTGATTTGGCTTTTCAAGTTGAAAAGCCTACTACTATCACTAATGCTAGTAGCAATGAAGAGAACGCTCATTAGAAAGTTTGGGAAATGTCAAACAAACTTAACCCGATATTTATGCGAATGAGCATAACAAGCAACATTAAGTTTGCTCTTCCTAAAATATAGAATGTGAAGGAGTTTGTGAAATTTGTGGAAGGGCGCTCTAAAACTACTGACAAGTCCCTTGTTAGGACATTGATGAGTACGTTGTTAGTTTTGAAATGGTTGAAAAGCCAAGAAGGGGTGGGGGGGTTGAATTGGCTAGTTAAAACTTTAGGCTATTTTTGCAAGCTAAAAACCTCCTTTAATTGAATCAAATAGATCACCAAGTTAGGATGCAAACAGTACTGGACTGTACACTTTCAGTCGATCAAAAACAGAGTTAACAGATTGATTTTAGTAAACAGATTCTGTTCTGGTATAATCAATCGATTGAAACTGAAAAATAGTCGACTGAAATACTGGGAAAAATGCAGAAATGTGAATTTGAATTTTAAACCAGAAACAATGCTCAAGAATGATCAAGA